>Ga0315913_1001367_pt1 | contig 26644 bp, 6 predicted proteins | sample MpolsnodulesMG_FD_207736 | JGI IMG/M metagenome (GOLD analysis project Ga0315913, IMG submission 207736) | Medicago polymorpha root nodule microbial communities from Los Angeles, California, United States - small nodules | ecosystem: Host-associated > Plants > Roots > Nodule | place: USA...
ATCAGTTTCAAACACTCTCTTACGTTTAGAACCCACCTGAAAATTATAAGCGCAAAACTTTAATGATTCCTTCCAATGGTGAAATTTTCATCAAAACATATTTATTAAAATTTTGCAGATACAAGCATAAATTTATCATAGATAATAGCTACTATTTCCAGTATTCTTGTATTATTCAAATTCAGACAAGTGATACAATTGTTACTCTTTGTTTTTAACGTGCTAACATTGAAATATTGAAACAATAAGGGGATTACTGGTGCAACTGTGCAAGTGACATATTACCTCAATAATAAGGTTACACTATTTCACTAATTGAAGTTTTCAAAATTAGATACGGTTGCTTCAACCACAAGAGTTGGAAGAAAAATCGGGCTGCGGGTACCTTATATGCCAAGAAATTGCTGAAACAAATATCTAATGGCTGAATGAAGACAAACAGATAGAAAGAAAATAACTCCCCGTCCAAAAATTAACAGGCTACTACCAAAATTGACGTATGTCCCTACCTATGTTTATTTTTAGAAATAAAACACTCATGTCATATGAACACACTGCAAAAAAAAATGCTGTACCTCTTCTGTAGATTCCATTAAGGATAGGGCAGAAGGAGAAAAATCTTCCAATTCTGCTGCCTTTTCTCTAGCTAAGGCGACAACACTTTCAGGGAAGTTTGCAAACTCAGCGACATGAATACCGAAACTCTGATCACAAGGTCCTGGTTCAACCTAGAAAGTAGAAACACATGAAAAACACTTGATGTAAATACATATCTTATTTGACCACAGCATTAAAGTTTCTGAACTTTATGTCCAGACTTCTTGAGAAGGTAAGTTTTCAAACTACATTTTTAAAAAAAGTGTCACGGAAAGGATGGTAATAGCTAGAAATGATTATTTTAGGGTGAAAAATCTGGGGGGAAAAAATAGCAGGTATGTCAAAGGTGGTTAGGAAGTAAAATTTGAAGCATGAACAACTACTTTAACTAAATTTCAGGTAGGAAATCTGGTAAAAATTAACCATTATATAGACGGTTCTTATCTATAAGTATTATAGAAATTAGTTCCTCATTAAAATCCAGCTGCCTCTGCAGCCCAACAAATCAGGACAAATCCATACAAAATGTACTACGGTGAGGGCTAATGAAGCTTTAAAGTGGTGTTCGTCTTAAGGTAAAACAACTCATTTCAATGCAAACATAAAATGCAAGGTAAACCCTATGAAGTTTGTTTAAGGCCTCAAAGGTCATGTTCTTCTTCTAACCTTCTGCTGACTTATAACCATAATAGTAGCTCCACCACTTCAAACAAACTTCAATTATTTCTTTTCAGGGAAATTGGAAAAGAGTCGAAAGATCCTCTAGGAACCCTTTTGGTGCTTTTTTAGATAAGTTTAAACTTTTCAGTATAAAAAGCATGTTCAAAAACATATAACTGGACTCCCTACTGTCACATGAAGCATGCAATCATGGAATCTCGGTCAATTGATGAAAGATCGGACAGCTTGTATTTTGAATTCACCAATCAACTTTAAAATACAACTCAAAATATGAGGGCCCGATCTTCTTCCAAGAGACAAGATTTAAAACCAGGTGCAGTGGCAGCAGAGAATCCAATTCCTGAGGTACACACAAGTACACTACAAACTTCACAAAGGCAATGGAGTAGAGGCAGCTTATTAGATGAAAAAAGAAAAGTTTGGAAAGCATTTACCTTGTATAGCATAGTTAGCTTGCGAGTTGATGCATCAATATGTGCACTAACATGATAATTTGCCACACCAACAATTTGCTTATGTGTATCATTGCTGCCATTTTCATCGGCTAATGCAGTCAGCTCATGAAAGTGGGTTGCAAATAAAGTAGGTGCTTTGATCACGTCAACAATGTGCTCACAAATGGCCCACGCGAGACCTTCATATCACAATATAACATACAAACTTATTTTAATGAGCTGAAATGTTTATTAAGGGATTTTTATGCTAAGCCAACTATATCAAAACATGAATTGATAAGTATATCTTGACACCGATGTATAACACCATACTATAACTCGTTTGATAATAATTTTGCAGAATGCAATTCTCATCAATCCGACTATCAAATTCCAAGCAGCCACCATATTATCACTGCGTGTCCAATTTAAAAAATATGAATATCAATAAACTTTTATCCATGTCATTTTTTTACCACTCACATTGAGAAGCATATATCAATGTATAAATTGGTTTAGTATGCATTAATATGAACATTTGAGGATATTTATGTGATAGGGGAGCTGTTGATCCAACAGTGGATTTTGTGAAAAAGAGATCTTGAATAAAAAGTTATGTAATTTTCCCTGTTTGTACCAAAGTAAGTCATGCAATGATGGAAGAACGCTTCTGTTTTATATCTGTGATTCAGTGCAGATGCTAACCAATGTATGCAAAGTCAGTAAATTCTATGACATGGAAATTTCAGTATCTGGATCAAATGCTTTTTCAGTTTCCTTTTTCATCTTAAAGACAGCAACTTAAACAACGCATGAGACCTTAGTTTAGCTTAAAGCCATTCTATTAGTCACTCAAGATGCACAGTGTGATAAACTTAGTGTTGTCCACACACACACACAAATATATATATATATATATATATATATATATATATATAGATTCTGACAATTTTGATGCAAATTTAAGAGATTGCAACAACACATTAAAGGGAACACTTGATAGTGAAACAAACCAAATCCGTCATAAGTTGATGTGCCACGTCCCAACTCATCAATGATTATCAAGGACTTGTCGGTAGCTCCTTTTAATATTGATGAAGTTTCAAGCATTTCTTGCATAAAGGTAGAAACTCCACGAAGCTGGGGGGAATAAAAAAAAAGATACAATTATATATTCAATAAGCAGCTTAAACAATTAGTTGCTTATAATTGCAGTTTTTGAAGACCATAATATTGTTGCAAACAGGGAAAACAAGAGAGCATATGAGTGAATGTGTTTGTTTGAATTGCACACAGAAAAATAGTATATATACCAAGGGTCATATATGCAAGGATTCACGGTTAATAATGCAACACAGAATTAAGTCATAATATACCTACTTCAATTATATCTAGCACCCCCCTTCTAACAAGAACATGTAAATCATATGAACCAGTCTTGTTACAACAATATAAACAATAATATAGACATACGCAACCAAGTAAATGCAATGTAAAATTGAATGACAATAGTAAACTGATAAGTCAACCTCCCTGAGTCATACTAAACTATTGAAGCATGCTGTTGAATCTTCCAAACCGTGCTAAAGGAAATTGTTTAAGACGATACAAGGATTTGCAAAAATGGAATACAGGTCTTGAAGATTCCCCTTAAGCAACAAACAAAGCAGGTTGCTCTCCATATAAACTTCTTTCATGTTATTACCGTCAGAATAATTTTTTTTATATTAGGCTAGTATTGTGGAATCAATAACGGTTGGCAACAAGTCTACGTCAAGAGATGATTTATCCAATACAAGCAATAAGGCAGACCATGCAGAGTTCAAAGTGGGTACAACCAGGAGAAATATTATGTAATCACAAACAAATGAATACTGTGCAGGTAAAAAAGATCTAGCATCGCTCAAGTTCCTTTGCAGGGTTGGCGGAAAGGGACAAGAGTTTACCGGGGTGATGTAGGATACGATGAAGTCTATCTGGATATTTTGGCAAACACATATAGGGGTTGAGTATCATTGGTATAAATGAACATTGCTTCCTCTCAAACTGCCTTACAAATGTTAAAAGTTCAAAAGATATACTTTAAGAAAAGATGAATTGTTGATTTGATGATGATACAAAGTTGTCCATCAATCTTTTTCCATCAACAAATGTCAGCTGCAGACACAAGATCAACTTTCTTGGTCAATTGGTTTTAATGTTCTTGATCTCTAAGCCAAAATTTCAAGTTAACGCAGACACAAAATCAACTTTCTTGGTCAATTGGTTTTCATGTTCTTGATCTCTAAGCCAAAATTTCAAGTTGAAAGCTAACATATCATTGTTGTTCTCGTCCAACTTGTTAGTTGAGAGTGGAGGACAACCTTAGCTGATGAAAATGGGAAGATTTGACACAAAAGAGAGAAATAGCACTGAACAGTAGCAAACACATGGAAATGTGAAGTACGAACTCTCAAAGCAAGGAACAAATAACAGGTCTAGGAGGGGGATGAAAGGGCGAGACTAGTGCAACTAAGAGCAACCAAAGACTCATCAAAACATGCCACCATGCGCAACGATTGATGGTAACTTTATCTGGTTACACATGAGAAAGAATACAGACATGTTGGCAAGTTTGGGCTCAGAATAGGTTGAAGCTTGAAACTCTGGGAAAGGTGTTTCTTAAGCTTGCTCTGTTTAACAACACATTATAAACATTAAATTTCACTAATGCAACCATTGATTACTGTTTTTTTTTTAAGAAGCTAAACTATCCCACCCAAATTGGCACCGGGGAGAATCGAACCTGGGACCTTGAGGAGGAGCACACTCCAATGTCCCAAGCCAACACCACCAGGCCAACCTAAGTGGGTTAACCATTGATTACTGTTATATCATCTTAATGATCAAATGCACAAATATTTATACATCTAAAATTTGTAGCTATGTAATCTGAAAGTCAAATTTTACTTGTATTTTAAAAAAACTTATTATACATTCATTTGAAGTTATTTAATGAAGTGTCAAATAATTTCTAACAAATATCATTCTATACGAGCATTAAAACTGATGATTTGATGGTTGGTAATATCAGTCACCATAGCAATTTAGACCAGTTTCAACTTTCAAGCAATTCCCACTATTCCAATCCCATTAACGTTATTATTTATTTTTATGAAGCATTAAAATTTTGTGATATGAGAAGAACAAAGTTCTTTATTGTGCATTTAGAATAAAGATAGCTAATCTAAATTTGATATAAAAATCAATAAATCATTCAACAAGTTGCTTTATGCCAAGTAAAAGTCACAAAGCAAAAATGCTACTGATAGGGGCCAAAAATATGGAATAGCACTCACTTGGCAATCACCTGCACCAACACGAGCAAAAATGCAATCACGAACAGATATGCTGGCTTTGTCACATGGAACAAAGCAACCAACTTGAGCCATCAAAATATTCACTCCCACCTACACAAAAACCATTATGCAAATCAAATCTCTAAGCCCAAATAGCAACAAGGATGCAAGTATCTGAATTGTATGTGTGAACTAAAATATCTATACAAAGAAAGGTGAGACACTCCAATTTGATGGTCATGTCATGCATAACATCAGCATAAAAGTAGAAAGACAATGTCCAAAAATTAATTACAAGACAAATAACAGTGATTAATTTTACAAATAAAGTAATACAAAAGATAAGTACCTGCCGGATGAATGTTGATTTCCCACCCATGTTAGGCCCTGTTATTATTTGAAACCAACTTTTTCCTCTGATCTGATAAGTTACAAAATGCAAAATACAAATTCACAAGTGCCCGTAAAATTTAAATGAATACATTCCGATGACCTTATGAATACTTACAAGCTTACAATCATTTGGTATGAAATTCAACCAGTCTTGAGCCTCCACACAAGGGTGTCTGCTACCTTCTAAAATAATATCTCCTTCGTCCTATTAAAGCCAAGACGATAATGTTCAATGCTAACTATCAAATATTTACCCGACCATATTAGGAGAAAAATATAAACGGAGGTTGAAATCAAGAAAACGGTGCAGTTATTGAGAGAATAGAAAGTAACTATTAAGGAGGTACCGATGAGGTGATGTCAGGTCTTGTATAGGGAGTAGGACAACTAGAAGCCAAATCAGCAAAGCTTAGTAACACGTCCAATTCAGAAATCAATTCAGCTAAAGATTCAAACACCTGCAGAACGAAAGTTCTTCCAGTTAAAGCAGATGAAACAAATAAATAGCCAAAACTAAGGTCATAACTAGTGTGTTCTGGAGGAGCGGGCAAGGGGGGTTAACCTAATAAACATGCATTAAATCTACCCACCTCAGAGAAAGATGCTGAAATATCTACTACTTTTATAACCATCTGTCTTTGACAACTTTTGTACTCTTCAAGAATTTGTTGATATTTGTCCCCTAATTTTTTTAGCTTAGTGTTGGTAAACTTCACTCCATCTTTACGGGTTTCCAGCACGATAAACTGGGTGTTGAGCTTTGTCCTTATTTTCGGCTCTTCCTTCTTTGTGATTCTAAAAACATGTCCAAATTGTGTTCCCTTGTCTAACTTTAATGCCTTATCTGCAGGAAGATCAAGATCAATGGCAGTTTGTTTATGCAAGTTATGTATTTCGCTCTCTAGTAATTCTTGCTGCTCCTTCAGTCCAGTTAGTGTAGTGTCATAAGTTGAAGAAATCATATATTCCCCGTTCTCTAGATGATCAAGGTCAACAGAATGTTCTACAAGCTCAATAAATTTGTTTAGGCGATCAGCACCAGTCCATAGCTCCAAATCTTTCAAATACCTGCTCTTCATCATTGAAGAAAACTGTCCATCATACCTGTCCAGAGCACTTTTAATGTAAGGCAGTCTTATACTTGACTGCACACAAAAGACAAAAACAGAGTTTAGAAGAGGCCATGTCATTAGCCATATATGTGCAGTACTATATAATCAATAATGTGATTAGAGTGGATGTTTAGCAAGCTCCTATATATATATCAGCAGAAAAAAGGAAGGTTGGAGGACCCTTCAAGACATTTTTGCTGAAATATTTTTTATTTTTTTTAAGGATGCTGAAATATTCAACAAAGTGAAAAATGTGTCTTAAATGGAATAACAATAATAAACTTGCCAAAAAGGAAAAGAATCAATATTCAAATGTCTTGAATGATTCTTTATCCCAACATATCATTTCTAAGTCAATAAAGAAAGCTATTAATTACAAAATCTTAATACCCGAAAGAGGAATTGCGAATAATATTACAGATTTTAGAGCTGGATCACAAAACAAATACAAATACAATGTAAGACAATCATAGCAAAGGTTAAATTCTACATTTTCTATAAGCTCCTGTATATATAAAATCAGGAAAAGAAGGGCTGAAAAGAAGGTCAAATATTCAACAAAGAAATGAAAAATATGTCTGATGTTGAATAACATTAACAATAATATACTTACCAAAAAGGAAAAGAATCAATATTTAAATGTCCTGAATGATTCTTTATCCCATACATCATTTCTATGTCAATAAATAAAAGCTATTGATTACAAAATCTGAACAGACGAAAAAAGGGGTTGGGACCAATATCACAGATTCCAGAGCTGGATCACAAAGCAACTATAACTACAATGTAAGACAGTTGTAGCAAAGGTAAAATTCTACATTTTCCATTAAAACCTAACAGTGAATACAGATAAAGTTCTACCTGATAAAGTTTAACAACATGTTGCAGACCAGCTTTTCGCTTCTGAAGATTGTGCACCAGTCGCTCAATGTCTGATATTCTTTTCAGATGCTGTCTCAGATCTTGGCGAAGCACGGTGTCCTCTACAAATGCTTGTACTACATCCAACCTGGAGTTAATATCGTTTACATTTAATAATGGCTGTTTTAGCCACATATGCAATAGTCGTTTTCCCATTCCAGCTGTACAGGTCCTATTCATGAGACCAAATAAACTAAAATTTTTGTTTGCATCAGTTTTGCTTTCTAAGATATTAAGTGCCCTCATGGCTGCAGAATCTAACCTCATGTAACAGTCAAGATTGTACCTACGCAGAGTATAATTTTCATAATTGCTTTCGTCTGCAAGTAACTCTGCATAAGAGAGCAGTGCCCCCAAAGCACCAGGTGCAAATTCAAATCCAGACACTAAATCTTGAACTGCTTCAATAGAACCTTTGACAAGCCTTCCAAGATCCTGTACCAGATCTCTAGTCTTAAACTCGGATTTCTTTCTCTCAGTCAGCATCACACCACATTTAGTTAACACATCACACAACATTTTGTATTCATTAGATTTTCCACGCTCAATTGGCACAAGGCATTCTTTGCAGCCAAGACCAACCAATGCTGACTCCACATTCGTGAAGTGACTGTCATCGAGGAATTCAGCTATCCCAAGTAGTCTCTTAGTTAGATCAACAAAGCCTAATCCAATGGTGCACCCATTTTCACGGAAGTTAAGTGACAGCGCAACAACAACTGGAGAATCTTGCATTTCACTGTTAGCAAACAGAACATCTTCAAAACTGCCAATATTACCAGGTGTGCCGCTTTTGGCCAGTTGCCAGTTAGAGCTGCTGCCCTCATAGACCTCAAGTGTATGGTCTGTTCTCTCCAAGAGTAGATCACGGGCTATTGTTTCGAACATGTTCCTACTGACACTCACACTGGAAAGAGCGTTTGATCCACTACCCAACTGTCGCAGAGCAGTAGTAGTGTGATAGTAGGTTTTGGCAATGAATGTTGCATTCTCACCGTGGGCGGTATAGTAATCCTGAATAATTGAAAAAAAGTATATTTAATCCAACTACTCGTCATAGTGCATAAAATGAAGAAGGGTATGAAGATAGAGGAATCCATTGACACAACATATAGAAAATTTTATACTATAAAAATTTGGAAACTCTTCAAATTATGAAAAGTAGCAACATAAAATTTATGGTTTGTAAACCATGAGTAGTAGCTTTTCTACATTAGTACTTTCAGGGTTACAATATTTGGTTATTATATTTAAACTACGAGAAATTAGTATCTAAACAGTATATCGTTTCATTGTGGCATGTGCTATATTGTAATTATCCTGACTAGAAGAGCATTGTTTAAATAATCTAAGCTGTGGTCTACTGGGAGGACATGCACAGCAAAAGAGGCGGAGGCAAGAAGAGAGAAGGGTCCCCTAGGCAGGTAATAATCAGCTGAGAGGCGAGTAGTGATCAGTCAAGAGGCAGTAGGACAATAGGTATTCAATAGGAAAGGGGGTGGATGGTTAGGGTGTTCTCTTTATAAAGTGCTCGTTCACTTTAGCTTTCTGAATTCTAGCAATAATACAGATTTTCTTTCTTCTCTTTTTCTACCTTTATGTTTTCTCACAAACTACTAGGATCCTAACATAGTTCAGGCCAAATTACTTCAGGATTACAAACTTGGAAAATATTTTGATTAATATTTCTCACATAAGAGTAAGTCTATATACATCTATTCTTCTTCAAAAAAATCCTTAGAAGAAAGTAAGTGAAGATGAAAAGAGGATGACATTTCAGACATAAGGAAAATGTGCCTGCATGAAAAATGCACTACTTTGCATTTACTAAACTGAATCATTAAGAAAACATAAAAAAATATATATATGAACATTAACAGTGATGAACTTACCCGACGGTCAAAGAACCTAATGGCCCTTGGATCCTGTAACACAAAAACGTGAATAAAAATATTAAACCAAAAACAAAAATATAATGCCAAGTCACATTCTACAACAAAAGCACTGCACTAATGTAAGTAAAACAACATAAAATAGATGGCATTGGTTTTTAAGCAACAAAGAGATGAAAAAAAAAGCAATTAAACAGCAATGCGTCAGATGCAAAATAATAAGTGTTGGAAACATGAACATGTAATAACAAATTTCGGACAGGACGGTACATAAGTTGGGGATGATTGACAATACCATAAAATTTCATATACTTACAAAATACAATAATTTCATGAGAAAATCATGCTTTCGATGGATCCAAAACAAACTATAACTAATTATCATGTATATAACCATTGCATGCCAAAAATTTAAAAAATCAAACAAGGAAAAAAGACATTTTTAGAGAATATTTGAACATATCTCGTAAAAAAAGAATTAACGTTAGACTAATGTGAACTTGTGTGATGAGCATATTGGTGTTATGAAATATTGATACATTTATAGCAATCAAAGATAAAATAAGAGTATTCATATAATGCTAATAACACCCCCCACACCACAAGAGAAAGGAGAAGACTTACATCAGGTAGGGTTTTGAAAAACGAAAGAAACCCTTGTGCTTGCTTGGAATCTACAAACAGTTAAGCAAACAAAAAACCCATTAAGAAAGCTGAATCAATCAATCACCAATAACAATGAAAAAACACAAAACCCATTAAAAATTGAGTTTTTTTTTATATAAATAATAAAAAAGGGGGGAAAATGCGAAACCTAGTTTGAGCTCAGGGAGTTTATCATTGAATCCGTCGAAGTTTTCATCCATTGAAGCTGTTAGATTAGGGTTTAACAGAGAAGAAGAAGAAGAAGAAGAAGAAGGTTTCTGTGAAGTGATTGGGAAATGAAACGAAAGTGTCTTTGTAGGTGGGTGGTGAATTGGTGGCGGGAAATATTCGCGGGCTATTCAGTTCTTTTGTTGACAAAAAGCCCACGGCTCTTGGTAAAGCCCAACCAATATAGTGTTCGTATTTCAACTGAAAAGTAACATAAAATTGTTTTTCTTACATTGATAACTTCACAATGACACATGTAATTTACTAAAAAGCCTCCAGCGGTAGTTAACGACCGTTGGGCATGCGGCGACAGTTAACTACCGCTGAATCCATTTATTCAATTCACACTACACAACACTTGTCCAGTTCTTCTTCCACTCCCTCTTTCACCCTCCCTTTTCTTCCTTATGGGTTCCAACATATGATTCTTCTTCTGTTGAATTAATTAAATGGTGTAACTTTTTTTCTAGTAAAACACCTCAATTCACCAACTCAAACTCAACACAATTTGCAATTTTTATAGAAAATATTGAAATCTACAATCATTTCTCCAACTGTAGATTGATTGAAAAGCAAATAATATTTGAAGGATTGCACTCTATTACAATCCTAGAAGTTGTTTTTTAGATTACGAAAAGAGATTTTAAATGATTTTCCATATTAATTTGGATTGAAAACATACGAATCAAGTTGGAGATAGGATATTAATTTGGATTGAAAACATTTTGCTTCTCTCACGTTGGTATGCTCTTCAAATGGCCATCACGTTGGATTGAAAAGCAAATAATATTTGAAGGATTGGACTCTGATACAATCCTAGAAGTTGTTTGTTAAATTCATGCAATAAATTGGACCAGTGAAGAAAATAAGACAGAGAAAACGAGTAGGTTGTATGGGCATAAATTGAAATGAAACCGTTGGGGCCAGCGATAGTTAGCTGCTGCCAGGTCCTCAACGGTATTTACTACCGTTAGGGGCATTTAAGTATTTTACTTGTGTTTGTTGGAAGTTTTTTAGGTCAAAAAAGCAATGGTCAAAATAAGATTCTCACAAAAACATTGTGCTACGACAAGTGAATACAGTTGAGAGATGTCGATTAGAGAGTTTCTTTTTAATTGACGAATGTTAATATTTTTTTTTTTTGTCTAGTAGCCTAGAATGTGGAGAAATTATATGTCTGGGGTTTGAACCTCAACCTCAGTCCCTACGTAAATTATGCATTGTCCCCTAATAACTGAGTTAAGCTTAAGGGCATGTTAATGTGTTAGTGTTACGTTGTAGGTAGGATATAATCGTCGGTCTTTTTATCACTTCAGTCATTAAGTCTATCACTCCAACCATCAAATCGGTTTTATATCCCCGGTTAGAGAGAGTATTAGCATCCACTAGAAGTTAAAAACAAGTGTAAGACGATAGAAAATTTATATAAAAAAATTAAAGAATAGGAAATACAAAATGTAACAGCGATAGAGACAAACTAGTGAAAAAGATAACCAACGAGAAATATTTGATGGAGAATACCCAATTGGTATTTTTTTTTTTTGCTGCACATCAACACTTTATTTTATTGGTGATTTTTTCTTGATTCCTAAAGGTTGAGAAAGTAGTTCTATTCGAATCATGTTTCATGATAAACGATAAAAGTATAGTTTTTTTATTGTGAAAAACAATATTGTATTTTGGACCCCCCACCTCACATCTACTAAATTTGTGCATGGCTATAACAATACACGTTTAGACAAGAAAAAAAAGTTTAAATCTATTTCACGTGGTTCATTGAATAGCTGATACATCTAATCTATATATTCACTTTTCACGCCGCTTATATTAAGATTGTCGTCTTACTACTGGCAGGTTGTTTAAGAATGAGTATATAAACCTAGCTAACAATTGGGATTAATAGCAATTGATCGCAACCATTAATTAATATTACAATCAATGGTTAGGATTTTGGGTAACTCTTTATACTCTCCACCACCGTAAAACATTAAGGTCAACAATGCCTTCATGAAATAATACGAGACCGCCAACAAATTAGTTCAAGTGATAAAGGATTTGAACCTCTTAAACAAGTGATAAGGGGTTCAATTTATAACTTTTGTATATGAAGAAATTTGGTTAAGAGAGGATAATTCACTTGATGTATCCAACAAATTTACGAAAAATATTAGTTTTTTTTAAGAATTCAAGAATTTTAGTTACTGATAAACCGTGGCAATAACTTTCTACTTTTTTTTTACAAAAATAACTTTCTACCTATATTTCTCTAAAGAGAGAGAAAAAAAATACGTTGTACTTATAACAAAGTTAAAAAATTATGGCCCTACCGTATTTAACATTGATTTGTTTTTTTTTTTTAAGAGTACATTGATTTGGTAAAGTTTTCTCTGTGTTACCGGTGAAAGAAACTTTAGGGCCATCTAATCAAATCATAGCAAAAAAACAAGATATAATACAAGAAGACAATGCTCTTGAATAATTAATTAATTAAACTTCATAGCATGCAAGTTACTCTCTAATGGACAAAAATAGTAGCTTTTTTGTCCAAAGCTACCATTCATTCAATTATCCACATCAGGCAAAAAATCCAAAATAAGAATCAAACAAGATTCTTCCTTGGTATCTAGCTAATTTGTTCAGAAAACATAAACCTAGTAAAGTTCTTCTGGTCATCACAAGGAAGAAAATCCAAAGAGAATACTCCAACAACAAATTGATCCACTTCAGCAACTCGATATATATAGGGCTCGCCCTCTTGTATGTCAATAGTTAATCGAAAATTTCTCTATTCATCTCCAATATACTCAAAGGATGGATGCAATTTCTTTTATCGCATTGGATCGAAGGTGGAAGATGAAATAACTCTTCAATATATAATAGTTAATTAAAATTAAATTTTGTTGATGTTTATTTTAAGCATATGAAATATCAGCATGAGTATGTCCCATATCATACTCCACGGGAACTATAATTTATATGTTTATCTTCACGGTTAATCAAAATGTTATATAATTTTTATTTTCTTATGGAATTTTCTTAAGGTGAAGGAATGTATTCAAGTTCAAGTCAGGGCATACATTATGGCTCAAAGAGAACTTATAAATATAAAGAAATCATGTTTACCTCTCTTCAAAAACACCATCAAAATTCAAACACGCAACTTTTGGATCCAAAACCTATATATAGTACTACATGAGAAAAACAAGCCAAAGAAAGAAAGAAAGAAAGCAAAAATAAAGACTAAGCACGGGTGTATGAAACTCATGACATATGCAAGAAGAAATAACTAAAGCTCAATCGGAGGATTATTTTGAGAATCACCAAATTACTAGAACGTCTGCACTCATATTACCTTATCTCTCTATATATCACTAGATCAATCCCTTAAAATTAAAATAAACATCAATATAGAATGGAAAATATCTATCAAACTATTTGTCTAACAATGACAATTGATTATGAAAATATCATATAATTGACTTGTGCATTGCACAAGGCAGACGTATAATATATATATTGATTTCCAAAAAGAAGGAGAATAGTTAAGTTTATAATGCTCTTGGCAAAACAAAAAAAAAGTTTGTAATGTTTTAGCCAATTAAGTCTGTAATGCTCCTCTTAAAACTTGTTCCAAAGAATAAAATACACACGCCATATGATTGTAACTTGTAATGTAACTGATGGAAAGCATATAAACCAATAAACCAATATTATTATTTTAAATAGTATCTGTCGTAAGATATAAAATTGAAATACAATCAATCAATTGACCTTTAAGGTCAAAATAATATCAATTCACATTTTAACAAGTATTAAGCTAAAAATTACTGTAAAAAAAACTAAAGATTACTTGTAACTTTTGAAATATTATAAAATATCAATGCTCTAAGGCATTATGCATACGGCTCATCTTATTTATATGTTCAATATCCACATTTTCATCTAATGTGCAACTCTTACTCGGACACATTTAATATAGACTTCTAAAAAATTGTCTAAAGGTGGACATCTCTAAAGCATGAATACTAGTAAAACAATGAAACACTCCTACATGATGCGTATGTGGCAATGGTACTTACATAGTACTATATTTTGTTTATTACTCTTTTGTGAATAGAGAACGTGTAATATTATTTGTGGTTTTCTTTTATATATTACTATAATAATATATTACAATGTAATATTATTTGTGCATATGATCTTCTATGTTGTTGTAACTAACCCTAATTTCTTTATTTTATATACTTTATTATGATATTTTTGTCGTGAATCGAAGAACTTTGCTCTTTTCCGTTATATTATATAACAAAACTCAACAAAAAAAACATTATAATAACAAAACTCATGCTTATATTGATGTACTAACACCTTAATTTTATTTTATTTTAAATTATCGTATTTTCATACACGTATATGTATCGTACTTGATACCATACCTGTTCTCATGTCTATTGTATAAAATTCATCTTTTAACTAAAAGTAAAGGTCCATGTTAGAAAAGTCCCTCTTAGTGACACTTATTAAAATTGTTATATAAGACAACTCGGTCGATCAGCTTTATGTTTGTTCATCCCCCTAAAACTCTCTCAATAGCAAAGTTTTACTACAAATAAGTTAATGAACCTTGCGATTTCAACAACTTGTTTTCCTTTTCTGTTACAGACAGGAAATAAAAATCATCAATGAAGTTAAAGAACTTGAGAATACATCGTGTAGAGGGAATATTGGACATGAATATTCTACCTTTGACTTTATAATACAACCAATTATAAACCGTTAGATTAAGTCATTAAGATATAGTCTTAATCTAACGGCCTGTAGTTGGCCGTAGATTATCCTTTTTGGGGAATTTTAATGTGGTTTAAAAAATGAACCACAAATATATCTTAATTTTATATACATATTCATGAATGGGACCATCCTAATATGTGATTGGTGAGTAGAATTGTGTAAATTTTGTAAACCTTGAAACACCAAGTTGAATTTGTATCACAAGGAAACTAGCCACTTTAATATGGTGTCATAGTTATCTTCTGGTTGAAAGCAACCCCACCCCTTAATTTCTTTGCAATATATGTGGTCCTTAACTTATATGACAGTCTAAACTCTAAAGTAGTGGCGATTGAGACAACTATGCTGCTAAGCTATTGAAAGAAAAGAAAGTTGAAGATAAGTGGGGAGAACGGCATGCATAAATGGAAAAGACAGACAGAGAGAAAAACCATCAAATTTTTGTTAGTGTACTATGTAGGTATAGTGCTTTCAAGTGTGGATTTGGACTATTACCATTTTGAAAAATAAGTTGAGGAAATCATGGTGTGTTTTGGATTACAATTGGTCAATAGGGCTCTAGAGTTTAGAACATGTCATATACTCTACATAGATGCCAGTGGCAAGTACAAGCACACATGTGCACTATATATTGCACAATAGCAATAATATGTATCTCTCTATCTTTACAAAATAAAAATCTTGGCCTTTATAAAGAAAGAGTTAAATCAAGTAATAAGACATAAGTGGTTAATGAATTTTGTTTAAAATTTTAATTGAAACAATCATTAATCAGACTTTACTATCTTCTTGTCGAATATAAAAAAATTACTAAGACCTCATAAAAACTAATTAAGACAAAAATAAAAATAGAAAAGAGATATAAAAGTGGTTACCTAGCTATAAATATCTATCAAGGTAAGAAGATAAGCACGCATGGGAAGAGGGAACCAATAACTACTACAACATTCTCAAATAGATGTGATGGATAGATATAGATACATCATACATGGACATCTACTATATATCTACAATACTATACACCACAAAGAAAGAGTGATGGTGCATCTCTTTTTGGTGAAAGTGATGTTCTGAGCAACCCCAGTCAAAGGGAGCATATTGGCTAGCTAGCTACAAGTATACTGCATACATATGGATGGTTGGTTGGATAGAAATAATAATTGTACTCTCTACTCTCTCCACCACTTATCTCCTTTTAGGGTTTGAAGCTAGACACACTCATACACGTGGGTTTTTTCTTCTTCTTCTAAACTTCAAACAATGAATTAATGAATAAAAATGCATGATAAATATTAAAGAAGATAGAGAATAATAAGAAAATAAACTATTTGCATTGGAGGTCATTATCTTGGACAAATACCTTAATTTGCTCACCATGATAAATTGAGATTGCTCTTTGGACATCTAACAATTTTTCACATGCACCTAAACATCTTACCGATAGTTAATTATCGTTCGAACGTTTTTTAATTCAGTTAAACTGATTTAAAAAATAAAGAACGATAGTTAAATATCGTTCAATGTATTTTTAAGGTGTTTGTGAGAAATTGCTAGGTCCCTAAAAAAAACAACATCAATGAGAAATTAGTGTGATATCACCCTATATGTACTAATTTTGTCATAGTACCATACTATTTCAATACCGATTTCCGCCCATCTTTTTCCTTAGTCTAATTGGTTTCCAACATATTTCAATATTTCCCACTACATATCAAATGAGTAATGATATTTGTACAACTATTTGATGACAATTTTTGTGACATCCGTTTATCTCTCTCTTTTTATTAGTAAAAAACAATAGAGAAAGAAAAATGAAGAGATAAGATAAGAATATCATATGAGTACGAGAGAAAAATATTCAAAAGTTATCACAAAAAGGCTATACAAATATCACTTCTCTTATCAAATATACTTGTGAACATTTTTTTAAGGAGAGAATGCACATTCCTTATCATCATCTCTTTTTCAAGCCAAACATATATATCATGCCAAATACCAAAAGTAATGTCAAAGAGAATAAATAGAGATGGAAAAATTCAACATGAACAAATAGGAGGTATAAACTTCCTCAAATATATATTTTGATTCATGATGGTTGACTCGATTTTATACATACTAATACTAATATGTTTGTCTATATGTATTTTTTACTTGTACTACTGCCAAGACGTACACTAATGTGTTCATCAATTCACCTTTTTTTTTGACAAAAATTCACCTCTTTTTTTTAGTATACCTTTTCATCTTTCTATTGCGCTTAACTGTAACGTTCTACAACCTTGTCTCATTTTATTTATATTCTTCAATTTTTTTAAGATACATGTTTGCGCGTATCCGTAAAGCATCTCATATATATCCATATACTTTTCTTAAAAACAAAACTATGATATTTAAGATACATATATATGTGGGATCGGTATTTAATACGTATCTAATACAAGTACATTCCCGATATATGAGCATCAGACTCCATCCATACTTCCATACAAGGTCGATGGTATAAGCCTGGTATAGGATTAGGATCCTCTCCATTGAAAATTATCTCTCATGATTGATAGTTGAGATTCCACATGAGAAAACTTGAGAAAATTTTCAATGAAGAGGATCCATATCCCCTGGTATACATACATAGGATAGTAGGAAATTAAAGGTGTGGGTGTGTAAGGGAAGTGATTGAAGAGGGTTTTAGTTTTCTGTCAATTCTCAAGCTGTGCCCACCACGTGAAGTGGCACACACAAACTATAACTTTTTCTATCCACTCACTTTCTTTCATTTTATCTTCCCTAAAGAGGTTATAAACTTTTTGCTCAAAAGCAAACCATATGATCCTTGTCTATAAACATTAAATCACTCTTGTTTGATTCTTTACCTTAATTCATATTTATTATTTATATTTATCTCCCCTTTCTTCTCTCCTTCCTTGCTAATTATACTACTCTCCTCATAAGGTATTATTTTTTTTATTTTTGTTATTATTATTATTGTCTATGTGCTGTCATTCTCATACTGTGTAGTACTTTGCATTTTTGAAGAAGCCAACTGTACAATTTATATATACCATCACTCTCTCACACATACACACAACATGAACACATATATATACAAGGTACTAGCAATGTCATAGAAGTAAAATTAATAGTACTTGTCTTACTCATCAAATTATGCTTTCCTTTATTTGCAGGGAGCAGAAAATATACACAAAAATGAACTGAAAAGGATGGAATTAATAGCTGCTGCTCTTACTTAAAGAGGAATTAACATGTCATTCTCAGGCTTTGGAAAGTCTCAATAATTAACAAGCCCAACCAAAATCTATAGCTATATCTATATATACATCATCATCAAGACATGTACTAGCTAGGGCTATAGTTATTGTTATTATATAAATAAAGATATATTTATAATATTGTTTGGTGCAGTACTGTCTATCTCAATCTCAATTCTCAACATATTCCAGATATGTATTCATCAAATAGTTCCCTCAATGGAAATAACCTAGCATTTTCCTCTAAATCACCTTTTTGTTCCTTTGAAAGCAACTCAACTTCATCAAAAGATATTGAAAACAGTCATTCCCCCTTTCCTCTTCCTCCTTTCTCTTTCTTTCAATTCCCTAATTATCCTGATGATATTGATCCCTTTCAAGACAGCCACCAAATCTTCCTCCAACAACATGATGTTGATTTCCAACTTCATCATCCACCTGTTGTGATGAATAACAACAGTACTGATCATCATCAGCGGCCTTCCAATTCAACAATCAAAGCTAACAACAATCTTCTTCCTGCAGCTACTGGTAAAGGCAAAACTGTAGTGGATCAGCAGATCCAAAGAAAAAGATCTAGCAAGAGAGACCGACACAGCAAGATCAAAACGGCGAAAGGACTAAGGGATCGGAGAATGAGACTGTCACTTGAAGTTGCAAAGAGGTTTTTTGGTCTTCAAGATATGTTAGGCTTTGAAAAGGCAAGCAAAACAGTGGACTGGTTGCTCAACCAATCCAAACTTGAGATCAAACACCTTGCAAGAGAGAAAAATGTTAATTATCCTACTAAGAGTGCATCTTCAACTTCTGAATGTACTGAAGGAGTTTCAAGCTTGGATAATGAAGTTGGAAATCAAGAAGAACCACAACAACAAAAACATGTTATGAAGAGAAGAAATAGTACTAATAAGGTTTGTAGAAAGAGTGCATTCAATTCTATAGGTAGAGAAAAAGCAAGAGAAAGGGCAAGAGAAAGGACAAGAGAAAAAAGGAAGGCTAGAACATCACTAGTTGATGAATCGAATTCAAAGCAATACAATGAAGAAGGAACAAAAACTAACCTCATTTGGAACCCCTTTGAAAGTGTGGAAGAATCTGCAGGTACACATCAGAGTACTCAAGGTGTGAATCATCCTTCCTTTGATCATGTGAAGCTGATTGATGAGGCTGAAGTAGAAACAAGCTCTCAAAAAGCAAAGGAACAACATTCAGATGAAGATAATTCTTTGTTCATTATGAGCAAATGGAGTCCACCTATGATGTTCAATTCTCTCAACAACCTCCAACAAGTAAGTTCAAATTAGCTAGTAACTTTATATATATCAACCATGCATATATATATGATTATGAAGCATGTATAATATATATCTGTAATCTGATATATATAAATCATGAAATTGTTTGCAGCATCAATTTGAACAATTTCACCAATCCATGGAAAAACCTTGGGAGGCATTCAACAACCGCATCTAATTAACATGCTACTGTACTTGCACCCCTTATCATCACCTCCTCCTTTTTGTGTCAGTCAGGCTCAGAATAAAATGCATTATGCATTGCTGTGTTATTTCTTTGCTTTCCTTTTGGAATGTTATGTGGTGAGGTATCTTCAGAATTTTGGAAACAATATTTCATAAATATTGTTGTGTGTGTATGTCATCTCTATTTAAAGTGTTGCCACTTTCTTGTTTGTTTCTGTTCTGAGTTCTGACCTTGAAATTGATACAAGTTTACAATTGATATATGTGTCTCATGTAAGGGGTGTTTTTAATTGATGATAAAGAAAAGGTAAATAACTGATTGATTTTTCTCCCAATCTGGTGGATATATGCAGTAATTAGTTTTATATCATTACATTTTAGCTTTGAAATGGAGTTTAGGTGTGTTCAATTTAATACTTCTGCTATTGATGTCATATCCATTTACATAACAGTGTTCCTGATCCTACCTGACATATTTCCACATGCTGTAGTTGTTTTTTCTTCTCTCAAAGTCCAACCGTCCCTTGAAGAAGGTTAGGGTTACTTGTCAGATGAGGATGTATTTAAAATTGTTTCCCAAACTATAATATATTATGCATTTAGCCAATGTTTATAGAGGTATTTTTTTTTTTAAAATTGAAAAAGAAAAAATTTCTATTAATCACGATGACAATAGCTAATGATCACTTTACAACTATTTTAGATGAGATTTGAATTTTGTTCAAGTCAAGTTCCTACGACCTAATCAACACCTCCTGAACTATTTATAGGTCACCGATTTAACACTTGGTCATCTGATATATATTTACGTAATTTGAGCACATGTAATCCGCCTAGCGGTCTCGATATGTTTGTTAGACTTAGATGAATGTAGAAATTAATTTTATAATTGGATGCATGATGAAATTTGGTTTTTATATTGGCAAAATATATATATAGTAGTAGTTTGTAGTTTTTGTTATAAATTGTTTGCACATAAGTTTAAAATTAGAATAGATTACCTGCATAGTAATTACTTGAAGGTTAGGGTGATGAAGTGGAAGAGTGGGGCATATATCACCTAGCAGAACTTGTCTATACAAACTAGACAAATACAATATATGCAAATTATTGTCATTCTTGCTCCAAAAAAAAAATTATTTTCATTCAACAAAAAATATGGGTATATATATTAGAGGGGAGGTAATGGTTTAGGGAAATAACATAGGAGTTGAATAAAGAAATTCCCTTACCAACATTTCTAACAATTACCTATTAATATTTGTCGTTTAAAAAATCTAGATCTTCATACGAGCTTCAATCACCGTATCAATATTAAATATTTGTACACACAAGAGTTTATGATTAGTTTGAAAGTTACATAACATATAAGTAAGATGACAAATATATCCAATACTTTATTATTTTGGATTAAAATGTGGTATTCAATTTCACGTGTATGATTGCTAAATCGAATATGATGATGTCCCGAACTTCCCTTAAGTCTATAATCAATATATTGAAAAAGGATAACTACTAGACTTCAACAACATATTGATGAAGAGTCAGAACCTAAAAAGGAAGAAATCCAAAAACAAATTTGTCTAATATATGAACCTCCTAAAAGTGGTCTAAAGGTTGACCCTTGTCATTTTTAATAAAATAGTATTTTTTTTTTTTTATAATAACAGAAAGAAAAAATATAATATTTTATTAAAATTTATTAAAAGTAAAGGGTCTATTTTTATACATTTTTTAGGTCCATATCATATGTACCATTCAACAACGTAAGAAATTTATATCCAGTGCTTGTAAGGGACAATTATGTCCAATATATGTTGGGATGTTGCAAACGTGTCTTCCAAGCCAGAAACACAATAGGGTCTAATGAGATTTTTTTTCCCATGACAGCAATGAAATACTCAACAAAGACAAACTATTTGGTACGTATATTGTGTCTTTTTTGGTTCAACATGTCATTTTACAAATGGCCTTTTTAATCTATTTATTTTCCAGTTGTCTGATGTTTAATTTCTTAAATCATAAATGCGTGGTTCTAGCTAGAATTTCTTCTTATAAAGTTCTTTTCAATGATGAACGTAAGAATAATGGATCAACTTGCACTTACAGTTACATCCAACAGCTTTGTAACTGCTGCAAAGGATCTGGATCCTTTAAAATAAACAAATTATGTACTACATAATTTGACTCCATTGTAGGCTTGTAATGAAATATTAAACTCTATCAATATCTTTTATGGAGCTATAATATTTGACTCGTTAATTAAGCAGTAGAGGGATAAGGAGACAAACTATTCAGCCTGCACTCCAACAAAATACTTTACCATATTAGACAATCCCCATCAAAGGATACCAAAATATTTCAAGTTAAAGAAACAGAAATTAACAAAAATGTGTCCTCCCTAGTATATATTTTGAAAGTCTTTATAGTGAGAATAAATTTTGAATATAAAACAAAATAATATATATCAAATTCAATGTTGATTCTATGGTGTAAAAATACAGTAGTATTGCACCATGTATAAGTTTTTTCCCTCATTATTCAATCAATAAATCTCGTTGTATTTCACTTGATTTATTGGTAGGACTTATTGATCAAAGTGTGAAAACAAACTTGTACAAGATATAACACATACTTCACTTGTGCATCGTATAAAACTATAGCCTAAATTCAAAAGAGATGCAATACTTTATCATACAACAAATGTAAAAACAAAACAAAATGCCCTTAATTCTTTATGCAGGGTTGTATACGTGGTTGGGTGGAGACTTGGAGTCCATATGTCAGATGTAATCATAACTAGTTACATACAATGAATGTACCGTGAATGAGTCAATTCATGAGTATATACAGCCGCACTTAACAAAGTATTGCTTTCATTTTCCATAATTATTAGTTCCTCTCAATATATATAACGACTAAATGAATTGTCCATTTATAGGTTTTGGTAATCACATAATGTAAAAAGCAAGCAACATGGTTTTATATGAACAAATTCTTAGTAAATTAATTTAAAATATATATATAACTTATAATCCAAAAATCAGAAATTCATGGTGAATTATTTTCAGCATGGCTGTTTGTTATGAATATAGCATAGCATATTCCATTTAATTTCATGCACTGCACGTGGTCAAAAGTCAGCAGTCAACAAAGGAAAAGATAAGATTGCATAGCATAGCATATAGAATAGGAGTCCTTTATATGGCATTGGCTGGCTTGTATTTAGCAGCAGAGAGACCAAGAAGGGAACGGTTTTTGTTTTTAATTTTATACTGTATTTGTTCAGAGTATCAACTGCACTGCCACTCCCTCTTGTGTGGTGTGGCTGATTTATGTCTTCTTATTTCTACCAAAGAGAGAAACTGAGAAGGAATCTATAAAGTTTCAATTATTACTTCTCCTGTTTCACAACAGAAAATTTACTTTTTACCTTCTAAATTTCCTGTTAAATAATAAGAATTTATTTTCATGCTAAAAGTACCTTTGTTTATTAATTGTGATAGTTTTGAGTTTTAAGTTTAGATTATCTGTCCTTTCAAACGCAAAAAATTTAGATTATACGGTGAGATGTTGTTCGAACGCATGAATACTCAAAAGCTAACATTTGTAGCTCTAGCAAAGTCCGGATCAAAATGCATTGGGACGCAAGAAACTAAGGTGAAACGCGTATCCAAGCATTGAGTCAAGAAAAAAGTTTAGATTATCAATTTGTATAATTTTTGATTTGTAAGGTATACTGCAATACAACAAATATATCACCCCTTACATAATAGAACTTTAGACGTCCTATAAATCAAGATAGTAGACTACAACACCAGCCAGAAGCCCAGAATATGTTAGAGTGGTATGCTAAGAGCATCCACAATGACCAAGCTGAGGTTTTAAGTTCGGCCCCTATTTAACTTCAATATAAATAAACACCTTTATTATGGTGTTAAAAAATGTAGTGATTATTTCGAAATGTTTCATATTAAAGACTCGCTCTTCATTTTTACGCGTCTCGCTTAGTTTTTTGTTTTCAAAGGAACAAATATTAATTAGTAGGCTCAAAATTTTGAGACTTGAAACCTTTGATTGAGTTGTTTGGCTCTTGGGGCAGACACCAAACACAAAGTCACACAAGTGCAACCCATGTCCAATACCTTAAGACAAAAGTAGGTTGCTAAAGCACCACCTAATTGCTCAAAATTTCAGAAGACAAAATCGCAAGCTAGTTTCCGATACACTTTTAAATTTAAAACAAAAATTGTCTATCGCGAAATTACATTCCGATAGGTTAGGCAACCTGAGGGTAGAGCAATCACCAAGTCATGTCTATTATTTGAGTGTTATTATAGGAAGAATGAAGAAAAATTAATTCTTTAAATCCCTCCAATATCATCAAGTTTGTTTCATACTGTCACAAAATTGAAAAGAGTATCTGGATAATGAATAGATGTTGTTTTTGCACAAAACAAAAATATTGGACCTCTGCCTTTACAATCAGAATTGTAATTTCATGCCTGTCTTCTCATTTCATCCAATCCATGGGTCCTAGAAACAGGCAGACCTCTAAAATGACAACAGCAACACACAGATACCCTAAAACCATGAACAAACCAGAAACCCACCATCCCCATATATCAAAAGCCAGAGTGATAGTGTGGTTTGGTGTTTTTGGAGAGATAAATAAATATTTGTAGGTTCTACTCCACCACATATATTCCTAACAACTGTCAACATCTGTCATTAAAACATCACCTAGAAAATCACCCATGAAGAAAATAAAAACCAGATCTCAGATCTAAACAGTTGGAAACATCCTTAATTTGGAAACAAATCCATAAATGACCAAAGACTCACAAACTAATGGAACCAACTTCTTTAAATTTTATTGTCAAAAAAACATATAAAATCTTGTAGGATGCCCTAAAAGACACTTCAAAAGCTGAAAATGCTTCCATTTCTGGAAAATTAGTAACCAAACTCAAATCCTTTCATCAAGAGAAGTTATGAGAAAGGAGAAGAAGAATATCTCTTAATATCAACCAAACAAAATCACCATTTCAGCTTACAAACCCTTTGACCAAAAACCCTTTTTGGCTTTTCTCCTAGGATACCACAATCATTGTTATTGGTAGAAAAATCATGAAAAGGAAAGAATTGAAAACATGACAAAACAAAAAAACAGGATAAAATATACCCGGATCCAGAAATCAGATAGAGAATATAGCAAATCCAAAAATATGCAGATAGGGTTAAGCAGAAGAGAAGGTTGTTTTATGATTATGAATAGCCCTAGGTAGGGCTAAGAAACCCTAAACTGGACAGTAGTGATTGACGCGTATATAGCTAGCACAAATGGAAAACACCAATGAAATAAAAGATGATTGGTCTGAAATAGAACATCAAGTGTCGTCTCTCTCTTTTTGGGTAAAAAGATGGTTGTTATTATTAGGGCATGTAAAGTAAATAATTGCAAACCAGGACAATGTGTTTTTCTTTCCCCCTAACTCTTTCTGCAGCTTAATTTCATCTCAGTACTCCCTCTGTCTCTCACTTTTGTTTCTTGTTCTTGTTCATTAGATACCAATACTGTTGACTCAACTCAAGGAAACATGGAAAATACCTAAAACATATATATAATAAAGGTTTTTCTAACAAGTGTCCTAAGGGTACTCTTTAAACATTCTCAATTAGGAATTTTTTTACTAAAAAGTCAAACACTTCAATTTTTAATGCATTCAATACACAAGTTTCAAAGTTACAAGATCATTAACTTACTATTTTAAGCGTCCTTAGCTAATTCGTTAGCTTTTCCCATATAACAATATATCATGATACGGATAGGAACAAACAATATATACTTCATATATAAGTGGTTGGGAGTGTAGTTGGCTATGCTGGTAGATTTTAGTCATCGAGTATTCTTTAATAAGTAAATCATTAAGTTAGCCTTTAACTTTGTAAGACGCTTTCAGATAAGCCTTTGAGATTATGAATGTTTCAAAAAGATCACTAGTTCTATTCAAATGTCAATTGGATCCTTATATTTTTTATCATTTACTATCAATCTCATCTCTAAATTTAACTTACTATCAAATATGGTCCGAGGCTAAATGATATGAGTAAAATTTGACAGAGTGAGAAATTTTTTTAATATTCATAATCTTATAGAACTAATTGAAAAGTGCCCTACAAAATCAGATAGTAGCTTGATGGTTTACTCACTCTCTAGTTATCTTAGTTGGGGTTCGGTCGGTGGAAGCAAGCTTATGGCTATTTAACACTTGATTAGAATCATGATGTACTTCAATTCAAAAGACTATAGTCGATTAGGTTGAATAACTTTAAGACTTAAATACTATATATATTAAACATTTTTATATATTGAACGTGAGACTTCTAACATATGGAGTAGATTAAGGTCTTGCACTAGATATGTTCATGATCAAGACTAAACAATCGTGTTGTTTTTAATATGATTCACGGGTGAGTGATTGCAAGGCCCAAACACGATATGATCAAAAAATTCAAGACTCAACTCTCCTTTGACATAGGCTTATTTTATGAATTTTTTTTGGTTACAATTTTAGGTATGAATTCATACCATTTTAAAAGTGTGGCTTGACATGTTAACTTACTTTAAGGCTTATTTCATATTAACCCCTTTAAATAAGTAAAATAATTTATCTTTAAATAAACAAACGAGCAAATAAATTAATAAAATTGAGTTCTATTTTGAAATCAAACATGTCATTTTAGATAATATAAACTACAGTAGAAACTCTATAAATTAATAATGTCAGGACCGGAGAAATTTATTAATTTAGAGAGTTATTAATTTATCGATAAATTAATAATTATTAATTTAAAGAGTTTT
>Ga0315913_1001368_pt1 | contig 26642 bp, 13 predicted proteins | sample MpolsnodulesMG_FD_207736 | JGI IMG/M metagenome (GOLD analysis project Ga0315913, IMG submission 207736) | Medicago polymorpha root nodule microbial communities from Los Angeles, California, United States - small nodules | ecosystem: Host-associated > Plants > Roots > Nodule | place: USA...
AAAAAATGAGAAAAATAGTTGTCACAAGAGTTGTACAAGATTGGTTGTACAAATATCACTCGAGCATCCTCCTTTGTTTACCACAACAAAAAGCTTATGACAATTCAAAGTCCAAACTATCATGGCACGATCTTGTAAGCTTTAGTCTTGTCAATCCAACTAATGAAGGAATTCTTAGAATTCCGAAATCCTAAGAATCCATGTTCCTTAGCCTTGTTCATACTATCCAACACACCTTCCACTCTCAACATAAAATCAGCAAACCACCAATCTCCAACCTCTTCAAGCTTTGTGTGCAATAATCCATTTTCCCTCACAATTTCTTCCCACACACCACCCTTATTCTTCATCATCTCCGACAACCTCAACTCCGACCCCTCCTCAAATCCATAATCATCGATCTCAAACTGTTCCGCTAAGACCTTCCACAAATGTTTCCACTTGAAAACATCACCATTGCTGCAGTTGAAGGCTTCATTCTTTGCATTAGGATCAACCGCACCCCAAATATGTTGTTCAGCTATTAAATTAGCATCTGAAGCGGTAGAATAACACTCCCATGCACCTTTTGTTCCTGGAAACCTTAAAGGAAGACCCTCATGCTTGCAAATTGCGGCATAAACACAAAGCGTGCCAATGAGGTTCATCATGCTATAAGGTGAAAATCCAAAGATAACTTGTGGTCGATTGATGAACCATGTCGTTCCTTTTTTCTTACCCACCTGAATAAAATAATTGAACAAATAGTTGATTTAACTATATAACAATATAATGCCAGTTATATTAATTGTTGTCCCTATGACTAAATATAAGCTCCAAGATTAATTTAACCAAGCAAATATTATTCCAAGCCTATTGTATAATTTCAATAAGTTAAAAACAGATTGGAAAAAGGTTTAATTGATTTGAGATTTCAACTATTTGTTTAGTATATTATGTCTTTTAAATTCAATACTAAACTTGATCTGTTTGCTTGATATAATCTTTTGTCTTAGAACTTTATTTTACATAAAGCCTAATTAACTTAGCTTAAAATCTAGGTTGCGACAACTTAAATAATAATTAATCTTATAGGGCTAATTCAAGAGAATTATATTGGTTAAAGCTCAAAGTATCGCATTGAAAAAATATTGATTTGAAAATTGTTTATAAAGATTGACATATTTTTCCCTGCAAGCCGATTTTATAAGAATGGGTTACATGTGCTATTAAAATATAATCACTATTATCAGGCATGCCTAATACTTTATTAACAAAATTCCCACAAAAAAATGTATTTAACAAAGATAATTTAATGGAAAGAATAATAGCATTAATTCTAAAACACATGATGTGTAATTCTAAGAGCAGCTTTGGCCCTAGTTGCTTAAACACAAACAACTTTGCTTATTTTTTGGGTGTTGGGGCTTGATTACTTGGCATAGTTAATTGCTTAAAATTAAGCAATGTACTTTATTTCAGCAACATACAAAGAAGATTCCATATTATTAGGAAAACAAAATTTTCAAGTTCAATGTCATCTAAAATGAAAGAAAAAAAGTGGACAAATGTGAGCTTCTTAGGGTATTTTGTATATTACCATTGAAATAAAAGGCTAATGAATTATTTAAGGATTGTTTATGGATGATGTGAAATTGTAAGTCTTATCCACTTAGTTGGATAAAACTCAGTTGTTGTTGTTGTTATTGCATACAATTATAACCGAGAATAATGTGTAATGAACTAACCTCTTCGAACATGATATCCTCTAATGTGTAATAGAAATTGGGTGTGTCAAGGCGTGGCACATCCTCTATGAAGGGGGACTCGTGAGGTTTGATCTTACCGATCATTTCAAAGGGTCCTACATAGTGCTTGGCACCAGTCTGAAGAGACACATGACAAAGATTTGGAGCATTTGGGATTAGGGCTTGAAGGACGTTCCTCAACATGGCACCATTCGCCTCACAATTTTGAGCCTCCGTGGGTCTGCTGGTCCACGAGACATAGAAGATATGGGTCACGTCTGTTAAAGGGGATAGCTTCAATTCAACATCGTTCTGGTTGGAGACATCGCACTGAATATAGTGAACAGGGTTATCAACATTCCACATTAGTCGTGGACGGCGAGCCACACCATAAACCTTCCATAGACCACCTGGTGTGTCTTTGAGAGGTAGGATCTCTGCTAGACTATTTCCGACTATTCCCGTCACGCCTATAATCAATGCTACATTTTGGAAGTTTTGTGGTGCTTCCTCGAATTTTGTGATCTGTTCATGCATGAGTGAATGAATTCACATTGGTTGAAAAGAAAAATTAATAAAGGAAGTTTGTGAAACAATGGAGCTACGGTTAAGCATGGCTCAAAGATTTTGTAAAAATCACGGATGGTCTAACTCAATCCTTGTAAAATCAATTTGTAAGCGTAAAATGTATTAGACATAACTCATTTACAAAAAATAGTTTGTAAGATGATGAATGACTAATAAATCATATTATATCATACCACTTCTTTTTTTGTTGTGGGAATGTATCATACCACTTGTAAATATATTTTTCATACCTAATCTCAAAGAATGTGGAACTTTTTAACATAAGTCATCAACTTGATCAAAACAAAAAAGAAGAACAACATCCATCACCAATGGAGGTAGAATTTTTTTTTTTAACTATAAATAGTATATAAAATTAAATCACATTAATATTGTTGACAACAACTTAATATATAATTTAAGTTTAACCCCCCATTTTTGTATAAAAAAAAAAAGAGTTTAACCCCACATTGATTCTATAATTGTTTAGACGCGGCTTTAACACTCGTAGATTTTTCATTATTATTTGTTAAGGCACAAAAGATATATCAATATTTTTTTTTGCTCAGAGCCCAGTGTTTTATTCGTCATTCATAATAAACATATCAAATTAATTAGCATTAGAAGGGGAAAAAAAGGGGGGAATGAGAAAATTAAAATAAAAAACATAGAACAAATTTAATTCGTAAGAACTTGCCTTGCCAGGATGATCACCAGTTGCTCTAGCCAACCACCAGTTCATTTTATTTTCACTATATACTATGCTTGGTGTAATGCTTTTAAGATTTGTGATGCTAATACTTGGATGTATGTGTTGCATGAGAGAATGATTCCCATGTGTATTTATATGATAAATATGTGTGCGAGTGGGTGGCACTAGGGGTGAAAGAAGAATGGCATACATGCATGCATGCTTTGAATGGTTTTCACCAGATGACAAAAGCAAATACGTACTTTATGTGGACGATACTATTGACAACACATCTATGCAAATATTTTTTTTATATGCAGTTCTCTTTTTTTATTAAAGTTCTCTCACAGATTCATGCCAATAGTTTTCAAATTTACCACGTCTAATAATTTTCAACCCATCATAAGGGCGGCTATGAATATTTATTAGCTTGAAGGGAAACATCATTCTTTTTGTTGACAATCAACTGCTTAACTTTTATATCAAGTATTCCATTTTGATTTTTATTTGTTATCATTCTACTCTCAATAGAAATTAAATACTGAAATTTAAGGGAAGAAATTGTTGTTTCAAGTTAAACCAAAAGAAATGGACGCCTTTATTTTTTATTTTTTTATTACAAACGCTTTTATTTTTTTAGTAATACATTTATCCAATTTCCAATGAAAAAATAATAATATTATAGAAGCTGGGATTTATTAATATATCTAGCCGGACTATGAACCAAGATTTAATGTATTTGGAGTTATTATTCAGAAAGATAGTTTAATATGGTTATTCTTTGTCCTGACTCTGAATGAGTTCCTCTCAAGATTTCAGTTTTGATTCTCCTTGTATCAATTTTGATGGGCTGGTTTGACTTTTAAAAAAGAAATGGTTGTTCCTTTGCTAACAAAGTTAATATGATCAAGTCTTCTTCTTTATATTGTTTGAAAAATATATAAAGAGAAGGAATAGAAAATTATAGAAGAATAGAAAATTATAGAAGAAACTATGTTAACCAGAGTTGCGTTTTGGAGGAAAAGAGTGAATACTTTACTCACTAGAAAAAAGTTGAAATAACGACAGCAATTTAGAGATGAAAAAATGCGAAATTGGTCACTAAATGTTAGAGATGTTAACATTGGTGATAGTTTTTTTTTTCCTTTAAATTTTGTTCTTATTTCCACTTTTTGTAGTAATCATTTCTAAATTTAGTATCTAAATTGATTAAAAAGATAATTAGAATATTATATGATTGTATATTGTGTCATTTCTTTTAAAAAAATATTAAATATGTACGACGAAATAGACTTCAACTCTTCAAAATTTAACTCGCAAACATTACTCTAAGTTCTCCAAAATGGACTCTTGTTGCATCGACTACATTATTAATTCTCATGAATCATAACAATGAACAACGAGTCAAGATTCTCTCCATTTTTTACTCTTTCTAGTTTCGTATTATCAAAGTTTTGAGAAGATAAATACAACAACGTGACATTTGGTAGGTTCAATTATTTAATTTACACTTTGAAACTATAGCAATTGAGAGGACAACTTAGAAAGAAAATGGAAAGCATCATAACTCATGAACAATCCAGCAATTATGTTGATTAATTAGTGCTCCCTCCGTCCTTTTTTATCGGACCTTATAACAATAATTACCGATATTAAGAAAAGTTGTAGTAATAAATTTATCTAAAATGTGTATAATTTATTACTTAATTGCCCTTTGTGTATAAATATATTTACTGTTACATTTTTATATTCAAGGATAAATTGATAATAGTATTAATAAGAGGTATATTTAAAAAAAATTAATAAATAAATCTACAAAGTTGCAGAGAATGCAATATTTTTTGTATAAATATTCTTATATAATTAAAGATGGGGAGAGTAGCTCACAACTTGGCAAATAAATCATTACCGGAATTCGTTCAAGTCCCATCCTTAATCGTGGCTACTGCTATGGCCTATTAGTTTGAGTATGACTCGACTTGGTTCTGGAATTTTAAAAGTCACGTCCATCCCTAATCAATTTTAATGCATGCATGGACGTACCTTAAGTGCCATAAACCCATAATTATTGATCAAGATAAAAACATAAAAAATGCAATTGAGGATGTTTTTTGAAAAGCTCGTCTAGGGGTGTAACGGATCAGTTTGGATTGGTTTTCACTCAAAAAAATGTCTGAATCGATGAAACCTTGATCAGTTTGGATTGATTCGGTTTTCACTGTTTTTCAAAAAAGAAACTGAACCAAATTAATCGGTTTGGTTCGGTTTGGATTGGTTCGGTTGATTGGTTTGTTTAAAAATACAATTAAAAAATCACATTTTCACAAAATATTTCATAGAACTTTGTATAATTGTATTTCGTATTATGCTTTTTCATGTTCTTTATTTTTCAAACAATTTTTTTATAACTAATAAACTTAGTAAGAACACTAACCAATTGAAGCAAAACATATCAAAATTAAAATCAGTTTAGAATTGACTAGTGTTAATCTCTAATATTTTTAAATCTCTAAAACTTATGAAATTATTTTTGAACCAACAAATAAAAGGTTATGCGTGCAAATTTGAAAATTTTCTAGGGATGCACTTTTTATTGAGCAGTATATATATTTTATAATTTTATTTCAATTTTTAACGATACACATCACACACGATCAAAATTTTACGGTGTTCTTTTTTGTTTTATTTCATTTTCTAGTTCTAAGATAATCGCAAATCGCAATGCTTTGTTTTTTGAATGGCTTTTTCTAATCTTCACTAAACAATGACATATAATGTGTATAAATCAATGGCATAGAAAATGAACATGGAAAACAATGAAATATACTGAGTATAAATCAATGGCATAAACATGATAAAACTAACTAAGAGATGAACGATCTCAGCGGTGACCGTTGGCGATGAACAATGGGTTTGCTATGGTTAACGACTACGGTTTCTTTTTTAGTAGAAATGAAAGAGTCTGACTGATGAGATGAGATGAAGATCATGATGAGAGAAAACGAATGGATTAAAAAGTATTTTATGTTGGACTTTAATTTTGGGCATAACCATAAGTTTATGTGAGGTAGGATAATATCAATAAAATAAGGAGTATGGTTATCATCGGATTGGTTCATCGGTTTCACGAATCTCGAAATGAAAAACCATGAACCAAACCAAACTAGATCGGTTTTGATTGGTTTGGATCAGTTTCAAACCGAACCAAACAAGGTCGGATATTTTTTCGGTTTGGTTCGGTTTGGACTTTCGGTTTTGTTGGTTTTGTCCGAACCACTTACACCAGACATGTATTTGTTCATTTAATACATTGGTAGCTTGTGCAAGTCATTTTGGAAGTGGAAGTTCCTCTTATGATTTATTATCATACTTGCTTTGAGAGATTGGAGAGATTGAATTCTACATATATTCTTTTATAGGGAACAAGAAAAATTTTGACAAAATTTTAAACATAATGTTCAAGGTATCCTTAATTGAGTAAGACTTTGAGTAATACAATGTATGTGTTATTCATTGCAATTCAGAGGTATTTTATGTAGACACATTTTTGTGTGCTTTAGGTAACAGGTATTATAAGGCAAATACATACACTTGTTAAATGTTGTTTTGATCATTAGGTTCAAAATATTGAATAGCAAAGAGTTGATGAAACCGGTAGAGCCAGAAAGCCGGTAAGCAAATTTAGCATTTTTTAAAAGGTAAGCCACGTGGCCCAATGGTTGGGAAAGTACTCAAAAGAGAGTGGTTGAGCGAGTGTGGCTAGCATTGCTCTTTCTTTTATGATGTGGTATCTATGATGATAAATATTGGTCATGATTTGTTAAACATGATGAATCTGATCAATATATAAAAAAATGAGTTTACCTCTAAGAAATATATTTTGGCATTACAGAAGAAGACGGTTCAGTTTGAAATCAAGTGACTAAAATCATTGACGTTGTAGTGACTCGAAGTAAAGGATGTCCTCTAAAAAAGAATGTCTTCGAAAGTTGATCAAATTGTAAAGAAACTTGCAAGAAAGACAACCCAAAAAATGGAAAAAGATCAAGGTAAAAAAAGAGGTAATTTAAAAACTTGTGTACCTTTTCTTTTTTACGAAAAAAAACAAATTTAGAGTAACAATTTTGAATATGTCTAATTTTCAATATTTGATGGTAGAACATGTGTGCATCTAGAGTATAAGAGAGTGTTCAAATAATTGATGGAATTGGCACACACGAGAGCATTCTAGTAAGTGAAATCCATTGTTTTGGATGGGAAGATTATCCGGAAGAAATGACTGTGTTGGATGGCTCTGGCCATTATTCTAACTTGATCCAAAAGACACCAAATATTTACTCTTTTCTCGTACTTTTATTTTTTAATAAATAAAAAAGGTTTTGAAATCTACCAAAAAACAAAGTTTGGAAAATTGGGATGCTGGATGGTCTGCCTAAACATGGACTTAGAGGAAACGTACCTACTTGCAAAAGCTATAAAGCTATCAATACCAAACATACTCCCTTACATTCAAAGACTTTTCAACTTATTTGAATAATTTTCTAAAATAACTTGTAAATAAACACTTAATAAATTTCTTTAAAATTTCCCTCAAAAATTTCTTTAAAATTATTTATTAAATTTACTAAATAAAGCTTTAATAGTTCCACTTCAAGATCTTTTGGGAGGATAAATCTGTTTACATGTGTATTTAAAAGTAGGAGTTTACAAACATGACTTTTGTTTACTTCTAGATTTCCTCCACCGGAGATAATTGTATTTCCACATGAGGTAATTGTATTCGAAATGTGAGAAATGATAGCAACACACATTTTTCAACACACTTTTTTTGATTGACTAAAAATTCACATTGGTCCTACCAAATCATATAGATCCCATATAAATTAGTTGAAATTCATATGAATTTTAACCGATCAAAGAGAATGTGTGTTAAAATATGTGTTGTTAGGATTTCTCTTCAAAACGTATTAGACATAAAATAGGGACATTTCTCATTCTAAGCTAACTTTTAAACAAATTTGATCTTATAAAATTAATTCGATGAAAATTGAATAGAAAGTAAATGATTTATATTTATGATGTAAAATTTAGAATGAATATACAACGAAGTTTAGAAAAGAAAAATAATAGCTCATTTTTAAAAACATATCTAATACAGATATCAGAGAATGCAATCCAATTAAAAAAAATAAAGAGAGTGAACATCTCAAGCATGTTGAAAGCCTCATGATTCATATTCGGTGTTAGCAGCGCACATGGGACATAAGGGACAGACTAATTATTATATCCAACGCCACGAGGAAAAAACTATCATCAACATTACAAGAAATGTCATGCACTCATAATAGATTTAAATTTGAATAGTTTTCTTTTCCTAATAAAAAAAGGGTTGTGTTAACCGGTGCCCCGGGCGGGGCACTAGTTAAGGTATTAAAAAAGAAAAAATTAAATAAAAAAAAGACATTTTTTTGACTTTGAAAGCCTTGATTACACAATTTTCAATGCAAAAGCTTCTACATTTGCTTCCTTAACCAGTGCCCCAGGGTACTAGCTAATATAATGATCCTAGTTCTATGATGTGGAAAAAGAAACATCAACAAGAATAATAACTTATAAAACAATCAGCAGATTCCCAATTTCGCACTATAGGAAAAGATGTGGAAAAAACATAACCTTGATGTACATAATCGTCCACCAAAAACCTAGAGTAATAGAAATCATTTTTCAGAATCTGTAAGACTGTAACTGATCAGTTCTATTTACAAATTTGATGAACCCTGCTGCAATCTTTACCATTTTACCTGCAGTAATTTGTCATCCCGAGAACCAAATGGCCCTTAAATAAAGCTACAACAATTAGGCTAATTCAGAAACTTAGTCTTTGCTAAACATCCACTGTCCAGTTAATGTTATTCGTATTGCTTTCGTGTGATTTTTGGAACTGCGCAGCTTTGGCCTGGTATGCAGCAGCAGCTGCAGCGCTCTTCACCCGCTGACCATGAGGAAGCTCAGAGGCTTCACTTATAGAAGCAAATCGTAGCTCTGATGGAGGAATGAAACAATCTATGGAAAGACCGGGGACATTGAACGCAACCTCCTCAATTGTCCATGCTTCTTCCATCCTGGTTTTAGTATGGCTCATTGCTGTTTCTCCAAACCTGAAAAGTGTTACTACAGATCGACCCGAGTGAGCAATCATAATCCCCTCAACAGGCCTGTAGTCGTCAAGAAATGAATTTATCGTGGTCTCCCAATAAACTGCATCACCTCCATTGTTCTGAATGCGGGTCAAATGGGAATCTTCCAAGTGAACAAGAAGTCCTGTTTTCTGACTAAAGTATCCGAACAAAACGTGCCTTATGATCTCTGCTGGACCTTCACTCCTGGCTTTTAATGTCGACGGATCTGCACAAAGCTTGAGGATGAAACAATCCTCTTCATTTATCTTCTTCTCCCCAATGCATCTTGCATTGATAAACATGCTAGCAGTTGTTCTTGGATCAAGACCCTATAAATAGAAACAAGTCTACATTATAATTCAACAAGTCTAAATTGATAAACATGCTAGCAGTTGTTCTTGGGGCATATCATTGAGCAATTGATTGAACAAAAGATTACGAATGAGGGATTATTTATAAGATGTACAACATCCAATATCCCGTAATAAACTACGACAGAAATAAAACTAACTTATGAATGATGAGGAGAAAAGATTATCAAGAAACTACTTATCTAATAACAAGAGGCATATATGTAAAGTTAGGAGTGAACATCACAGTAAAAATTTACCTGAAGCGCGCGTCGAAGAGGCCTCACTGGTCCTTTTGCAGCATGTGCACCGAGCCAAGGTGTGTGGCGCCACACGAGCTTCCCATTGCAACCAGCATGAACTTTGCTGCCACCAAGAGCAAGCTCCACATACCACATATCCGGATTCATCTGCCACAAGACAAATCCACCAGACTCTGCAGCTTTGGAGGAATTCCGACTACGTGTGACTTTGTTAGCAGTCTCAAACTCGGACGCTATCATCCTCACCTTTCCCATTGCATAAGCATTGTTAATTGAACTTTGAATCTTCAAACCACCCGAAGAGGCAATGTATTGCTGCAGTATGTACTGAGCAGAAGAAGTTTCCTGTAACAACGCCAAATTATATATATCACCACAACATTACATTTCATTGCTCATACAAAATGTAGAAAAAGAGAAACCATTATAACATCAAAAGTAGCTAAGACAAATCCAATATCCCTCTTTCCTCTCCCCAGTTCTATCTCTCCTGCACACACCAGGATAGATTAAATTTTCCCAATATCATCCAATAGACCATGAGAGCACAAAACCCAACTTGGATCCTTTGCAGTATCTCCAGCCAAATTTCGGTCTCGGGAGTTGGATTAATCTAACGACTCAGATACTGAGAAAGATGCTGAGTAGGAGTAGCACAAAGATACTCCTACAACCGAGGTTTGGCTGACAAAGATACTGAGAATCAGAGTAGCAAAACCACAAACCATGTACTATTACACAATTAATATTAACATGTTTAGGCGATGCGCATAGAATTGATTTTGCCTGCAGAGATAATTCTAACTTGAAGCTAGGATTTGTAGCTTCGGACTCCAAACATGATTTTCAGTTTTCACACTCAAATTTATCTTTCAAATCACTTTTGCATGAACCTTTCCAAACATAAATCACTTCACATTCAATTCACTTTTTCACCAAAATCATTTTTACAAAATCAATTCATTCGACAATTATTTACATCCAGAACCAAACACACACATAGTATAGCTAAACAAAACACTTTTTTGCAAATTTTTCAATTGCATTTAAGCAACTTCACCTAGTCTTGCCAAGTTACTCAAAAGTCAAAACCCCTTTAATTTCCTAGCTACCAATTAAAACACAACATAAAAAACCGAAAAAGAAAACAAATTATTAAACAACCTATGATGTTTCACCTAATTAGCCTATTTGATTTTCAAACATAACAACATAAACAAACAAAACTATGACATCATAGATAAACAATGTAATCAATTGATTGAGCTTGAGTTGTTAATGAGATCCCTTAACACGAATCGTTCGAGACAACCCAATAACCTGAGTTCAATTAATGTGTTGAACAATTATTGATCAAATTTTCCTTACTCCCTCCGGTCTCAAATATAAACAAAGATTCTAGTTTCAGATTCATTGAATAATTGATCTATCTGATTAATAAATATAAGTTATTCAATGAAACTAAAAAAATATTTTCTGCTTAACACGAAAGAAAATAAAATGAGTGAGAGATAGAAAAACTAACAATGGGAATGTCTTTGATGCTGAGATGAGGAAAAGGATCAGTAGTACAAACATGAACAGGTGCAAGAGGAGCACCCAGAACACCAAGAAGCAATCTCAGATCAGATTTTTTGCTTGCTGAAGAAGAAGAACTCGAAGAAGATGAAGATGAAACAGAAGGTGCTCTAGCTAATTGACCCTTCATCCAATGACCCCATTTGCCTTCACCTCTGTTACCAACATCTTCACCGTCGGTTCCATCAGGACCTTCTTTCAACGGTGATAAAGCTTCTACTGGTCTTAAACTTCCCGATCTCGTCATAAACAACTCCGGCGGAACACCTTGGTTTTTTCTCCGGCGACGGAGAAGTCCTGACATCGGAGAAGCACTTCTCGCCGGAGATTTTGCACGTGACCTCGCCGGTGAAAGTCCTCTTACTACTTCGTCTTTAAGGGATGAAAAGAAGCCTTGTTTTCGTTCCATTTTACAACTTTGCCACTGTGAGTGTGTGAAATCCAAGATTGTTATTGTGTTGTTGGTTGGTGTTGTGTTTTTCGGATGAAACGGAAATTGGTATGTTAGAATGAAACGTTAAGCAACTGAGTTGTTAATTTACGACAGACAGTATTGTATTGCCGCCAGACAGGTTAACTGTGGACTATACACTACTGCTCTACCAACGTTGCTTCTTCCTTTCTTCCTATCTTATATAACTACTAAAGATTCAAGAAAATAAATATCTCATTAACAAATGCTCTTAGACACTTTTAACATTTTAAAATAAAAAATTATTTATAAAATAATCAAATATCTTAATTTTTAATATATTTTTGTCAAGTAGTCTAGTGTTTGAAACTCTCACATTTTAAATATGAAAAGGTTGGCGTATTCGGGGTTCGAACTTCAACCCTGCATACAATATACAATATCCATTTTTTAAAGATTTATTCTAGTCAGTTTCAAAATCTTTTATTTGATGATCTTTCTGAGCTTCCATGCCTAGGAACTTCATGCTAGTTTCTTAATTTCTTTTTTCATTAGGCTTTGTTCTCTTTTATACCAATAAAAGTTGATTGTTTTAATTTTATTTTATTTTGTTTCCATTTTTTCTAATTTAAATAATGGCAACTTTCATTTTTTAAAATTACAGTCGTTCTGTAGGAGGCTTATTTGATTTGGCAGAAAATAATTCGTTTTCGGTTGCGACGATGTGTGTGTTGAGATGGGAGAAAAGCGGGGTTGGTTGGCGATGGCGGCATAAGTTGTGGGAGGAGGAGATGTTAGAAGAGTGTAGGACTTTACTTTCTGACGTTTCTTTGCAGCATAATGTTTTAGATCATTGACAGTGGAGACCTGATTCCAGCGGGGGTTATTCGATTCGAGGTGTGTACCGATTGCTTACCACTCAAGGTCTGTTTGGTTCGAGAATTAGGAGGGGAAGGGAGAGGAGGGATTTTAACGGAGGGGAGGGGAGGGAAGATATTTTAATTAAAAATGTGTTTGTTCGCAAGGGGATGAGAGGGATTTTAAAATTATTTTATTGTTTTACCCTTAAATTTAATTAAATAAGGATAATAAAGTAACGAAACAATAACATGTAATCGATAACAACACGATATAGATGATGGAATAATGGATTAGTATTAGGGTTGTTACAAGTAGTAATAAAAGTTGTTACAAATGATAATATAACCTAATAATAATAAAAGTTGGTATAAGGATAATATTGAGATTTTAAATTAATCTACGGATAATTTTGGCAGTGCAATAAAATTTGCTCCCCTCCTCTCCCCTCCAAAACTCTCGAACCAAACAAACCCTCAAGAGGTGCACAATACTGTTGTTACTACGAATCAAATTTGGCACAGACAGGTTCCTTTGAAGGTGACTATTCTTGCTTGGAGACTTTTGCGGAATAGGTTGCTTATCAAAGACAATTTGGTAGCCTGTGGCATCATTCCTTCTGAGACTCAGAGTTGTATTTCACGTTGTGGTGGCATTGAGACGACGCAACACTTGTTTCTTCACTATTCGTGTTTTGGTTCTTTGTGGGGTGCCGTTTTGGCGTGGTTTGGCACTTCTACTGTTGTGTCATGTATTGTACAAGATCATTTCTTTCGGTTTGTTTATGTTTCTGGAGGTACGTGTCGGCGCCGTAATTTTATGCAGCTTGTTTAGCTTTGTTGTGTGTGGGTTAAATGGAACGAAAGAAATAATATAATTTTCAAGAATAAGGAAAGCGACATTCACCACTTGTTAGAAAAAATAAGATATATTCTTTTAGGTTAATGTTAATGTTAGCTTAAATTTTAGCTTAATGTTGATGTTGATGAATAAGGAAAGCGACATTCACCACTTGTTAAAAAATATAATGTTCTTGGTTACGAAGGTCGATAATGTTAATGACAGTTACATTTTCATATGCGGTGGCCGAGCTCGATTGTTTGTTTGCGCATCGGCTAATCACTTTGTGTTATGGTTCCCTTATGACTGGTTACCTTGTATACTTTTGACGTTTTTGTTTGCACACTTTATACTGATAAGGAATTTATTGTGATCGTAATATATTTCTTTTGGCTTGTTAAAAAAATTGTAGCAATGTTAAATCTATAGATCTGTCTATAAAGCTACAACCGAGTTGCACTTGCACTATTTTAAAAACTTGAATCTAGCTTAATTAATTATGTATCTCTTTTTTCGGTGGCTTGTTGTTTAGGAATGGATATGGAGTACACGACTACAGTAGAGAGGAAAAATTAAGGAAACGGATTGGGCATATGGGAAGCAGATGGAGGACCACAAAAATTGATTGGTAAGGTGATCTTTTTTTTGACGTCTTGATCGTCAGCTAATAATGAAATAGAATATCAAACAGCAAATAGTTTGCTATATATGTGCATTTTATGATGTACTATTAGGAATTCTCTCAAAGAAAATTCTTTCAAGATCAGAAAATGGACTAAATGAGTGATTGTATTTACGGCTAGTTTATCAATAATTTTATTAAGGGTTAAGAAATTAAAAGTATAAACTTTTTATTGAAAAACTAGTTTTATATTTTTAAAAAGTTGAATACACATTTTATTAAAGAATAATATTATACTATTTAGTTTACTTAATTTATGTATTTAGAAAATTGATTCTCTCAAAACAACAATATTATACTATTTAGTTTCCTTCGTCTCATTTTTCTTTGAGAAGATTTCCTTCGTCTCATATTAAACACTACAAACAATTGACTATTTCATGCAGCAAAAAAATTTCTTTTAATATCTATTAATAAAAATTATAAAATGTTAACGTTTTAAAAATATTTATGTGACAAATCCAATAAAAACATCTTGTATTTTATTATTTATCTTTTTTTTTTGTTACATATCTTTAAACTAATATGAAAATGGACTAACAAGGATCATCATTTGAAAAAAGGATAATACTTTAAATTAATCGGTGCAAACCCATGATGACAGACATCTTCAAAACATCACCTACCACGGCTTGCGCTTCAAAATTATAGTAGCCTACAAATTAATATATTTATTAACTAATAGCTTCTTTTTATATTTATTCAAAAAAAATAGATTCTTTTTATATGACTACATAAAAATATGTGTCAGACTAAGTATATTTATATTATATTTTGAATAAAAGAGAATACTATTGGTGTCTAAACAATCTTGTTGTTTATATGAACATATCTTAGTTAATATAGACATTTTATAATTATATTGTGATAGTGGTTCGAACCTCATATTATCTATTTATTTATTTTAAAGAGTGAAATTCTAGTTATGTTACTTGGTAAAAAATAATCTAAACAATCCCAAATCCATTAGAAATTTGGAAACGATACAATTGGGGTGTAGTGTTATGGTTGTCGTTGGCCCCTCTATATCAGCCAAATGAGTCATCTAGTAGCCGCTTTTCATTGGCAAACTCGATTACTCACACAACTATAGAAATTTGAATTCGTACTCAGATCACACGTCGTATCTAACCGTTTTGGTTTTTTTGTTCTTAGATCTAAGATTTGTGAACCAGTATCAAAATATTTAACAAGTTAAATTTTATAAGTTATAAAAAATTGTAAGTTAATCATGATTTATCATAAATATATTTTGAGGTTCAATCTGACTTTTTTGAGAATGTATATAATAGTTCATTTACGTTTTTGAAGATGGCAAAAAAGTTATATAGATCAATATGTTCAAACTTTAAATCGGTGGCACTTAAACTTATTTTTTTTTGTTAAATAGTTTTGTAGCGAAAATTTCACCTTTTAAGGTGAATAAAATCTATAAAAAAAATATATTAATTATGATCCAGTTTATGTTAATTCTCCTTTATTGGACTTTAAAAAAATGGGTTAATAGGTCTTTACCTCCCTGTAATATAGGGCACTTTTGGTTTTGTCCCCTGTAAAAAAAAAAAAATAGATTTCGTCCTTGTAAAATAAAGATTCTTCAGGATTGCCCTCCGAGCCCTTTGAGTCAGCAGAATCTCTGACGTGGCAACTAAGTGGCTTTTTATTTTTTATTTATTTTTTGATTGCCACGCGTAAAAAACAATTTACATGTTATTAATAATTAAAAAAAATTAAAAATATAAAAATTAAATTTCAAAAATTATAAAAAACAAATTAATTAGGAAATTAAATTTCTGCTGAGTCAATGGGCTTAGGGGGAAAAACCAAAAGTGCCCTATATTACAGGGGTAAAAGTCTATTAACCCTAAAAAAAACATCATTTATCTACTTAAAAAAACTCTCATTTGTTAGTCCTAAATTTAAATAGCAGCAAATATCCAAAAGAAATTATATTTGTGCAACAATTCATAAGATAACTTTTAGGACAATACTTTTTCTCCTTCTTTTTTTTAAACAAAAACAATATTGAGAGAATTAAAAATATAGATTGAGTAAAAACACAATGTTTATACGAGAGAGAATTGTCTTAAAAGTTGTTTCAAAAATAACTCTACAAATATCATTATTTTTCAGTATCCAATATATCAATAAAAATGTCTCGGTTTTGACCTAATAATTTACATTTGTCTAATTTGATATATCTTTATATCTAATCCTTCCTAACACTCCAACCCTAAACTAAAAACAATTGGCGCCCCCATTTGAATTTAAAATTTGAAATCTCTCTCCACCAATTAGTAATTAGTTACCATCCATCACACAACATAAACTTTCAATCTTCAATGCACATTCAATGATGTTTTATTTCCTATATACATCCCACAACCTATCAACTTTTTTTTTGTTCATCTTTTTTTTCCAGCACTGCTTTCTCTCTTCAACACACGCTTACTCTCCCTCTGTCCACCACGGCCTGCCCTCACATGTCCATGGACCTCAGAATGGCGGGTTCTTTCCGTTCAAGCCTTCTATCACCGAAAACGTGTCAGTCCTTACTCATTCACTTCTTCCTTCACCGCCGAAAAGTTCATGTGATTCTCCTACTTCCTATTCCCTTTTCAACTCTGGTGGCGGTGGTGAACTAAGTGGTTGTTCCATAGCTATGAATTGCGGCAGCTAGAACGAAGCAACATATTATGACGGATTACTCTTCTTCAATGATTGAGGTAATTGCAGAGCTTCTGGATTCTTTCACGCTTCGGGATAGCATTTCGGCGATGATTCGGATTCAAAAGGTGAGGTAATGCTTATATATTCTCCTCATATCGTATCAGATCATTCTTGAGAACAACGAATCATTTATTTTTGTTTGGTTTTGTTTGTTCTTATAAATAACATTCCTTATTAGATTGAGGAATTGTTTGGGGTTGTGTTTGTAAAAACATGTTTGTTTCTTTTTGTTTTCAGAATATTCTATGTTGTATCTTTGGGTATTTGAATTATTATTGATCTTATTGTTTTCAATGGCTTGATTTTCACCCTTTGGGTTATTCTTCTCGTGCTATTGGTTATTGCATATTGTGGTTGTTTGTGCAAAACTTAACTATGCTAATTTTGTATTTAATTTGAGTTGATGCCTTAATATAGTTAATAGTAATCCATGATAAGTTACTTTGAGAAATGTCAGAGCTTTTAGATCATTACATGTATCTCATTGATTTGCTATTTGGTTGTAATAGATTCATATGGCTTTGAGTCCATGTTAAAAGCCAAAGACAACACGGGAGCATATCAATTGAACAATTTTGATCACATGTTGTATCACCCAATCAGTGAGTCCGACCAAATTATAAGACATTGGATACAAGCTATTGTTGAGTTAATAGTTTGTAAATCATGCTAAATTCTCAATGATTTTGATCACATGTCAACAAATTTTTAACTTTACAATTTCCTTCACTTGCTCCTTTTTTAGTATCTTTGCAAAACTAAAATTCTTAGTTTAGGGTTTCTAAAGGACATTGTTTTTTTTTTTGGATAGAAGTGAAGGGCATTGTTTGGAAGCAGAATGTGTGTCAATTAGTTCATTTAAGAATGTTTTACATTTTTATCTTTTTCTTTTTTGTTTTTGTTGAAGTCTATTTTTACTCATTGCTGCTACATTGTTTGGAAGCAGAACATGTGTCATCCCTTTCTCATATATAACAGAATTATTTGGTTTTTCCAACATTGTTGATCAAGACTTTGGGGTCGAACTTGAGACGTTGTGTTCTTTAATGATCTTGCCTACAATCAATTTGAAGTCCTAATTGAGAAGATAATCGGAAGATTATACTTCAGTGTTGGATGGCTTGAACTCCATAATGTTTACGAATTACGAGATAGTGGTTCTGTAACTTTGATCAACGTTTAACCAGCTTGATTCGTCATCCAAGTGAAGTATCATTATGGTAAGGAGATCGTGTATCCAAAACATTCTCTACCGTTGTTTCAAAGATTGAACCGACTCATGTTTTATGAGCATATGGGATTGTACTTTGTAATGTGGAGTCTTCATGTTCCTTATGCACATGATCTCAGGAACTTTACATATGGTTCTGTCAAGTTTTTAAGTGAGGATGATGTACAATCAGATTCTTTTAAAGTTGTTTGGAGTCGATTCTTTTAAAGGACACAAGGAATGTTTATTTTATTGATGACATGCGACATGTATGGAAATGCACTAATGCATTCGTTGAAAAGCCCTGAATTACACAATGAAATTAGAAATACTACTGCACACTTCGATGACTGTCTCGAGGGACTGCAATCAAAATTGGTGCTCCAGCAATTGAGAGAAATTCTGTTTTATTTATGACATTGATAGTGTAGTGTGGTCTTTTGTTATATGGCGTGTACCATTTCCTATGTGTATGTCTTGAACTGGGATTTGTCTTCATGTATTACTATTGATTTGCATGAATGATTCATGGATACTTGGTTCTTTATTTTTAGATTATGCTCACTTGGATCTTAAATTAATCAGTTAGTTTTATGGCTAATAACTTTGTCATACGTAATGATATAAGAAGGATCCATGTTTTTTAAAAAATAATATTATACACACTAACATCATGTTAAGACAGTAGATGTTCAATGATAAACGAATACATCATAAAAAAACAAATCAATCAACTTGAATCATACATAAAGTTAGCCTTGCTATAAAGTAAATGAGAATATTGATCTTTGGCCAATTCTCATTTTTTCCCTCGATATATTACAAAATTTGTGGAATGTCTCGCTATAAGTTTGTATAATTTCACATGTTTGGCGCCAGTCTCCATAATGTTTCAACCATATTTTATATAGATCTGCACATTTGTTTTGAAGGATCGATTAAATTAACTAAGTTGTTGGTTTTATAAAAAAAAAAAGTTGTTGGTTTTAGAAATTATAGATAGATAATACTTGTAAATATCTACTTTTAAAAATGTATATGATCAGTGCTGTCACACGGGTAGACGATCTAGTTAGGTCTAAAACGTGTTAACTTGATTTCCTCTTCCATGTACAAATTTGGATAAATTTGCCCCTTTTAACCGGTTCAAGCCACATCGAAGTCATGTAACCATCACCATTCACCAATTCAACAACTGCATCGAAATTACGTAGTTAGGTATTGGTAGGTCACTGAGCTATGTTAAGAAAACGTAAATCGAAGATATATTTCCTCGTCTAGATAAAGATCATAGATTGATCCCATTTTTTCTTAAATAACAGTAACTGGTCATTGAAAAATCGAATATATAGATTTTAATATTTTACAAGTATTCATATTTTACAACTTGCAGCCAAGAGGGAAAATGAAAATTAATTGAATAATGCACAAGTAACTATCCAATTAGGATACTACAACAACTTGAAATGAACTTTTTTATTCGTGTGGATATATGGAAAACAAATAGATGAATCACTTTAAAACAATAGAAATTGATAGACATGGGCTGAGGTTGTTGCTCTCCGTTCATGGGTCTGGTCGAGTTCTGGTCCGCGGTTGTGTTTCCTTTTGTTCCAGATATGGTGCGGCTGCTCTCTATCAAACCTCCTGCTAGCATGTTTTCTCTCCTACATCTGGTTGTTTATTCCGATCTTCCATCCCCACTCACTCAATCACACACATGTTTGATTGCATCAATGGAAGCAGTAATAGTCGGTGAGGATGCAAGTTGTTATTACTGGGACAAGTGTAGGTGGTCTCATTACTACCATGTTAGCAATCATAGGCTAACAACCGTCCTTTATTTGCTGCCAAAGAATGTGTGTCATTCTACCTTCAAAACTTGTCGAATAGTGTTTGGTGGTGTTGGGGTGGTGCTGGTCGAGTTGGGCGGTGGCGAGGGCGTTATGGTGGTGATGTGGTGGTGGCTCGGTGGGAGGCTTTTTGTGCCGGGGAGGTGTTGTAGCGGTGTGTTGCGTCGACCAGTTGAAGGTTGGTGTTGTTGTTTACTCTAGCGATGGACACCTTCTCCTTGTCACCGGCGGCCGCCTCTATACGATATGAATTGTGTGTCCGCTTCAGACCGGCGTTGTTGCCCGTGTTTTGTTGTTGGATTTCGTCTTCCTCTAGATTTGTGTTTTGTGTTGTCGTCTGTTTCTTGGTGAGGTGATCTGGCGGGGTAGTCCTATGGTGGTGGTGGTGGTGATGTGTGGTGGTGGTGGCTCAGTTGAGGTGATGGTGGTGGGGATGATGTTTGGTGGTGGGGGGTGTTTTTGTGTTGTAGTGACTTCGGTTGAGGTGGTGGTGATCTGGTTTGCGCGGGTGTAGGTAGGGGTTCTCTTGATGTGGTTTGGATGAGTAGTCGTAGATCTGGAGTCAGAATGATTTGCGGGCGGGAGTTTTTTCAGGGTGTGGTTTTGTCGCTTGGTAAGGAGGTGGGTGTTTTTGAGGTGGTTGTTGTGGGTGATTCCTTGTGGAGGCCGCCTCTGTTTTTCGGGTCCACATTCGTTGTCGCTGGCTCTAGTTTGAGTGTTGGGTTCTTTAGGTGTTTTAGGGTGTTTTGAGGGTGCATGTCCTTCGAGCTCAGCAGTTTCCTTCTTTGATTTGATTGACATTTTGTACCACCGCAAATCACGCCGTTTGTCTTACTTTTTGTGTGTTGGATGCTGGTGGGCCGATTATGTTGCTTCGAGATCGGGAGTTGGTGTCTTGCTGCAATTTTGTTTTGGCTAGCTTTGGTGCTCCTCTGGTGGATCGGGGGTGAGGGTGCCCTTCCAAGTTGGTTCTGAAGTCTGATGGGCCCATCGCTTTTGGTTCGAGATCGGAAGTCAGTTGATTGGTTCAAGTTTGGTTTTGGGCTGTTTTAGGTGCTCTTTCGGTGGTCTGGAGGTTGTGCGGTGGTGGAAGCGGAATGATTTTTAGAAAAGGAGTTCTTCGGATTTGGCTCAGTATTGGTGTTGAGGATTGGATTTTCCTTTACAAAGGTGTTCTTTTGGGATGAGTAGTGGCAATGGGTGTTATGGATTTCATTTTTCGGTAGTTGGTTGTATAGGAGTCAACTTTAGGTGTTTATTTTGGTGGGTGTCAATTGTAGGAGTGTCTTTGTTGGTGTTTGTTTTTAGGTGTTACGTCTATATACGACGCCTTTTGGTTGTACTTCATGTTTCACCGGTCTCTGTTCGTCTTGTACATGGATTTGGTGTTCAATAAAATTTTGCTGATTCAAAAAAAAAAAATTAAAAACTCAATGTTTAAATCCTAGCAACAGAAAATATACTAGTTTAACAACTAATATACCAACATTTAAGAACAATGTATAATATATTTGAGGTTCAAACCTCAACCACAGAAGAAAAAAAAAACTAATATTAGGGAAAGAATTATACTTAAAAGAGTAAGAATTATAAATAAAAGAGACTATTAATTCAATCTTTATGTGAATATTTGGTTCCAATAATTCACACATACGAATTAATAGTCTGGAATTAAACTGTATAATATACTTTGTGTGTCAATGTCAATGTGGTACCACATTGACACAGCAAAAAGTGAACCTCCAGACTTTATTTCACACACTTAGTTTCTTTGTGTGTTAAACTGTTCATACAACTAGAGTAAGAATTATACTTAAAAGAGACTATTGATAGGCTAATATATCAAATAATAAATAAATAAATAATAATATTATTTGAACTTTGAAAGCAAAGGTTGCAGTCAATCTTGGAGTTGGAGGTAAGGTGGTACGTAGGGGTGGGGCCTTAATGAAACACTAGTTACTTGACCAACCAAATTTGCATTTTGGGTATAGGACGTTCACTTCACACCACCCCACCCACTATTACCAAAGATTTTGCTTTTTTCCAAGCACTTCTCCTAATCACGTCGCTCATCACGGAGGGATACCCCTATCTATTTCCCATCCCTATCTTTTTCCATTGTCGTTTTGTAACAATCTTGTATTCAAAATATAAGTATAAAATCACCTTTATATTAATTTTTATTTGAAATACTATTGAATATTAAAAATGTTTAAATGCTTTAGACGAAATTTGAACTTTAACTTGCCAGGCTGTGAAAAATCAGTCTCTTTTGTTACAACTTATAAAAAAAAGGTTAATTAAGTGTTTACTCCCTATAAATATTCACAGTATTGTTTTTAGTTCCTACAAAATATAATCACACTTTTTAGTTCATATAAAATTTTCCATCAGCATTTTTAGTCCCTATAAAATTTTCCATCAGCACTTTTAGTCTCTGTCAAAAAATTTCATCAACAGTTTTGGTCTCTAAAATGCTTAAGGAAAATGTCACAAGGACTAAAAAGTGTGATTTTATTTTATAGGGACTAAAAACAAAACTGTGAATATTTATAGGGATTAGAAACTTAATTAAACCTAAAAAAAACTCTTCTATTAGACCTAATTCATATGGATCACTCTCCACTTTCTTAACTATACTATATTGAAAAATGTTAGATATCAAGAATGATTTTATCAAGAAAGATTCAAGAATGACATGGCACAATAATCACTCTTAGATTTCAGTCTCATTTATTAATCTTTCATAAAAAAAAATACATAACACCCACCCCCACATGAGTTCCGGCCAGACAGAGATTTTATTGGCTAACATTAATTTCAAGACAATTTCTTGATAAAATCTAAGGGTGATTATTCTACCATGTCATTCTTGAAATTTTTTTGATAAAATCTTTCTTGATGTATAACATTGCTCTACTATATTATAAACATAATAAGTGGAGTTCCTTTTTTTTTTTTCTTAACGGATGGAGTTCTTTTTATGTTATCCTCAAAAAATAAATTTCATTTATACATACTATTACTTCAAGCGGATGGACAAAGCGTGTCAACCTATCTGCATTTTCTTACTTCACTTCATTTTAAACTACACTCTAACACGTAGGATGTATGAGTTTTATAAAGTTTCATGTATAAGTATCAAACCGACTATATTATTAATTTTAGAGTTACATTCAAAGTTATAGAAACAATAAAACTAAGTTATGATTGAGAGTGTCGAAATGCAAAATCTCAAAAAAGAAATCAACAAAAAAAAAGTGGAAATAAACTAAATTATGTGAAAGTAATCAAACGTGGAAATAAACACAATAAAAATGAGTGTTGGTGGCTTAAAAAAAAGGACTTTAGGATTGCATATCTATTTTGGAAGCAAAATCTTTCAATAAAAATGTTAGTGGTCTAGTGTAAAAGATCAAAGGAGTTATTATTATGGGTACCTCGTTCGATTCCTTGCAAACCTTTTTTTTCAATAAAATTATTTAGATCCACCAAAAAAGACGGGATTAGGGTTGATTGGAGACTATCTAACATTTATATATACTAGAACCATGACCCGTGCTGACGCACGGGTCTTATTTTCATGTAGAAACTCACAATGTTACCTAAGCCAATATTATACCATAGTAGAATAAGTCATAATAATTATAACAATAAGTCGTAAAACATAGAGAGTACAAAATTTATGATACATTCTAAGCCATGAATCATAGGAATAGAAGAACTTTAATTCTGTTAAATAATAGAAAGTACACAACCTAGGGAAAATTGTCAGGCATAAATAATTAACAATGAAGAAGTTTAATTTTGGTCAATCCTTCCAAGTACACAATTTAGGATACATTGCGAAAAACTTCGTGATAAACTACATTAGAAGTTACATCAGTGTCTTCACCATCATCATCAGATATTAATATGTTCAAACCTTCTATTGAAGTAACCCTTGACAAAGCCACGTACAATTGACCATGAGAGAAGATAGGCGATGGCAAATATACGCCAACATGTTTCAAAGATTGACCTTGGCTTTTGTTTATAGTCATTGCAAAAGAAACGGTAAGCGAAAATTGCTTTCGTTGAAACTTGAAAGGAATTCTAGTATTAGACAGTATCAAAGATATTCTTGGAATAAAAACTTTATCACCTATGTTAGAGCCGGATATGACTTGTCCTTCAAGCACAAACTTACCCATCCTTGTAATGACCAGCCTAGTTCTGTTGCACAATCCCAAACTCTGATCTATATTTCTCAACAACATCATTGGAACTCCTACTTTTAAGCGCAACTTGTGATTTGGAAGTCCAGACGCAACTATTGTGTTGAGAAATTCAGGTGTGTGAACATCGTCCGCTGCATCGGTACCTGTTTTATTTGCTAATGGGCTATCATAACTCAAATATATTTTTTCTTCTCCTGGCAGCAAGTCCAACACATACTCGTTTATCCGATCAACAATGGAATTTTTAGGGGCTAATATAGCTCTGTTTTGAAAGTAATCTATATTGCTCGTATCTTCTAAAAGATTTGAGTAAGTGTTAGAAACAATTGAAGCAAGAGGATCACCTGATGTTATAATAAGTAAGTCAGATGGAATACTAATAGTAATATCTACATCATTGATTTCCCCAACTGTACCATCACCAATACACAATACCTAATCTTAAAATAGCTTTCTTTCTTCAATGTCTGACTCACGTGCACCGTGTAGAATTCTCATATTTTTGGTGAGAGTGAGAACCTCACAAAATCTCCAAAGATGAGAAGAGTTAATTGTCGCATGTACAACTTCTAGTCTGATACTTTTGGGTATTACTGGTAATATATGTCTGAAGTCACCACCAAAAACCACAACTTTACCACCAAATGGAATGTGTTTATTTCGCATGTCCACCGCTTTAAGAATATCTCTAAAAGAGCAATCAACTGCCTCAAAATAATGTATGTGCATCATCGGTGCTTCATCCCAAATTATGAGCTTTGCCGTAGCAATCAATATCGCTAACGGTGAATCTGGTTCAATGGTACATGTTGAACACCCGTCAACACTGAAAGGAATACAAAACCTAGAATGCGCGGTTCTTCCACCTGGTATCAGCAATGCAACAATTCCACTCGATGCAACCGCCAACACTATTTCACCTTGAGATCTCAGTGCAGCGCACATAGCCCTCCATATGAATGTTTTTCCCGTGCCACCGTAACCGTAAAGAAAGAACAGACCAGGCCTACCCTCACCAACCCTTGTCATTACTCTATCATAAACATGTCAACATTAATCAGCACCTAACACGGAAAATAAATCAACATGTCAACAACCTAACAAAAAAAGACAGGCGTTGGTAAATATAAATATTCTTACAACAAACATTTTCCATACCAAAAAATCCTTGGATACATCAAATTCAGTTAACTTCTTCACAAACTCTATTTGAAAGTTGTTGACATCACGATGATAAGAAATCAAAGGAGTGAAAGGGGGGAGATTATGATCAAAAGTTGTCTGGACATTTGTTTTGTCAATCATAAAATGCATAGGAGGATCAAATACGGGAGGCTTAATCATTTTGTTAAACCTATCTTTCAGTTTAATCACGAACTTCATTTCATCCACAAATATAAGAGAAACCCAAGCACCCAAGCTGATCCCATAAAAATCACGCAAGGATTTCCATCCCTTGGAGAAAAACACAGACTCATCAATTCTTTCAACCGACACCTCGAACTGATTGTTTTTTGCATCACTCAAAGTCGCAAATCATTGAACTTGGTTGCCAAAGTCGTTCATGAACATGTTCGGTAGCACAACAGCCCCCTGATGCAACAACAAACACAATTAGAATCATCATAGATAACAAAAAAAAAATTGAAACATAAGAGACAAAATCATCTTCACCTCTTCAACATCATACTCGACTATGTATGTCATAAACTTCATACAATACTTGTTGACAACACTTTCAAAGGATGGAGCTGGATTTTTGAGCAAAAGACCTGCAACATCATAAAGATTTAAAAAATAGGAAACGATATTAAAACACGCCGTAATTGTGAGAAAAAATAATTGTATTACTTGTCAAGCAGTGATAGGACAGCAGAGTTTCAATACCACGGTCCTCCATTTGAATCAACGATAGAATAATGGAAGGAGAAAGGAGACTGATTTTATAGACTGTTTTTTTTTTTGGGTACAAAAGAGGGCCTACGGCCCAAAAGAAAGAGAAAAAAAAAACTAAAATACACGCAGATACCTAGGCATGCAAGCCCCAGAAATATCATCATAAACGAGTCTTTGAAGTTCACTGGGTGGAGACTCCAAAACAACCAAATTCCAAGAATTCAATGATAGGCTAAAATTTGCCAGCCAGTCAGCACATTTGTTGCCTTCCCGCCAAGTGTGAATAACCTGAGTATGCCAATCTCGCTGAAGGATCTCCTAAATACGTCGAACCAGAGAAGGGATGGTTCCATTGATCTTGCAATTGTTAGTAACCATATCAATAAGCACTTTTGAGTCACTCTCAACAATCACGTGAGATAAACCCTCACTCCAAGCCATATAAAGCCCTAGATAAAGACCCCACATCTCAACATGCAGAGCATCACAAGCTCCAATTTTGCGACTAAATCCCTTGATCCATCTTCCATCAGATTGACGTAAAATACCGCCACACCCAGCAAGCTCCCCTTTACCTTTGCAC
>Ga0315913_1001370_pt1 | contig 26633 bp, 12 predicted proteins | sample MpolsnodulesMG_FD_207736 | JGI IMG/M metagenome (GOLD analysis project Ga0315913, IMG submission 207736) | Medicago polymorpha root nodule microbial communities from Los Angeles, California, United States - small nodules | ecosystem: Host-associated > Plants > Roots > Nodule | place: USA...
CGCCATGTGTGTCTCCGTCAGCGTTTTTGTAACGGGAGTTAACGGGAGGGACGAATTGCAAACGGTTAGCAACTTACAAGGATGTTTTTGAAACAAAAAAAGATACAGGGATGATTTGCAAAAACACGCGAAATTACAGGGACGTTTTGCATATTTAAGCCTAATTTTTATTATTATTTTAATTCTTCTAAATATACTCCATTTTGCTTTTTTTGTTGTTGTTATTTTGTATTAGTCTTTGCAAAATTTATTCAAATAAGGGTTAATAGGTCTTTACCCCCTGTAATATAGGTCATTTCCGGTTTTCCCCCTGTAAAATATATTTTTTGATTTACCCCCTGTAAAATATTTTTGTTTTGATTTTACCCCCTAATAGGTCAAACAAAAACCAGTAAATCAAAACAAAAATATTTTACAGAGGGGTAAATCAAAAAAAATATTTTACAGGGGGGAAAACCATAAATGACCTATATTACAGGGGGTAAAGACCTATTAACCCTTTAAATAATAATTGGTCTCATTAATATGTTTTAATATTTATTTATATCTTTTTTTCTCTGCTCATATTTTGGAGACTAAAATTATACTTGTAGTATACTCTACATATTCCACAGACGAATTTTAATATAGTTAAATTTTGTTAGGACTAAAATAAAACAAAAAAAGGACTAAAAATTAGAAAAACAAAACAACATGAATAAAAAAAAGCATATATTTACAAGATAAAAAGTATTTTCTTAAGGACTAGAAGAGCATTAAAACATTTTTAAATTGAGTCTAATTAAATAATGAATTTTTGAATAGTTAAATAATCTGATATACATTTTATTAAATTATTCAAAAAGTATATATTATTTAATTATTGCATGTCTGCTTTTTCATTTTTAGTGTATGTCAAAATGGTGTATTATTTAATTATTTAAAAAATACATTTGATTTAATTATTATTATTATTATTACTGCTTTTTCCTTTTTCGTTTATGTCTAAATGATATGTTCAAATGTGTATCCACGCAAGAATTACGTGTATGGATTTTTACAATATTAATAAATATTACTTAATTGTGGTCAAAAAAATATTACTTAATTTATCTTTCTAGGATAAGAAAAAAATTCTTATAATTAGATCCACAATTTAGAGTATTTGTTTGAAAGTTAAGGATAAATTGACATCTTTTATAATGAGCAATACAAAGAGTCTAGAGTTGCAATTGAGGCCTCCATCCCCTGAGAAAGTTAGATCATCAGCTGATCAGTTGCCGGAGTTGGTGTCATCGAGTATTGTTGATGATCAAGGAATTTCAACAAAAGAAAATAATAAGGAGCATGGAGAAGTAATTACAAAGAAGATGGTGCTTGTTGGTTGTCAAAAATGTTACATGTATGTTCTTTCATCAGAGATTGAGCCAAAGTGTCCCCAGTGCAACACCACAGTACTTCTTGATCTTTTCAAATAGGATGATTAAGATTGACTAATAAGATAGATAAAATTAAGCAAAATCAGAAGAATTATGGATTGTTTTGTGTTAGTTTGATCGCCGAATGCATGTAAAATGTTACACTTTTTTTAATCGAATAATGGTTTAAATAATTATTCATATTGAGAGTGAATGAAATAAAATGTCCATGAGATAGTTCTTTAAACTCTAGGGGTGTGTTTATTTAAGGTTTTGAAAAATAACATTATGATACGTTTTTTATTTTTTTTAGAACAAGACATTTTGACTTGTGGGATGCTCAAATCTATTAAAAAACACAACAAGATTTGATAGAGATACAATATTGAAATCCAAATAACTCTAATATATATGCCCTTTCGGCTATGTTTGAATTTGAGATGTGTGGTAGAATGAAATGACATATAATAATTTCATTGTTTGCAATAATACCATTTTATCTTATTTTATTTCATTACTTTTGTTCTTCCACTATTCAAATACTCATACTTCCCACGTCTTTCTTCCTCACTTCTTCTGTGTGACTGGTCATTTCTTCACAAGGCTTATCATCATTTTTTTTCATTATGTCATTTTTTGTGGATTTCGTGTAACCCTATTTTATTTACTCACGATTATTTTTTTTTAAATAGCATTGCTTTGTTCACTGATGAGTTTTGTTTATCAAATAGAAAAAATATTGAAAAAATAGAGAAATTTATTTTTGGTGAGGCGTTTATTTTTTTCATTTTGTGAATAACATTGCAAGTTTGGAACTAAAAGAAATTACTATATAAAAACAGTCAGTCATTTTAAATACTGAAAAATGATATTGAAACGTATATGATTGTGAAATAATATTTGCAACTGAATGTGATTGTGAGCCATTTATTTTTGTGACCAATATCATTTTGTTTATCAAATAGATGTAGGATTATTAATTTGTGTTTCCTGTGATTGTATTTGTGAGTATAGTTTAGAGCAACATAAGCACTTGTCATTAGATTAGAGTGTCACACGTACAAGAATTTTAATAATAATAATAATATTTTATATTCCAAACAATGGAGTGGAAACTTTGTTCTATTACATTATAAAATACTCAAACAATAGAATGGAAACAAAATGTGTTATATTCCATTTTCCTCATTTATATTCCACTTATTTTCATTAATCCAAAAAGAGCCTTAAGGATATTTGCATCTTACCAAAGATTTTACTTTAGCTCAAAAGGATATCTTTTTTCTTCCTTTGACAAAAACAAGAAAAATTAAGTAGAACTGCAACTTACATGAAAATTCATTTTTACAAACATAGATAATGTAAGAACCATGACGTAATTTTTTTTTCCAATCATTGATACTTCTTGGTACATTATAAAATACTCAGACATTAAATAATATTATTCTCATTCAAATGTACAACTCTAATGCCCCAACCAACCCGATTGCTTTACAGATTTTAAAGTGGAGAATTTGATTAAGTGAAAGCGGTGGGGGCGAAATTGGTCTATGAGAAGATGATGTTGTTGGACTGATTATAGGAGAATATTAAAGTGAGTGAATTTGATAGAAATAATCATTATGGATAGAGAATGGATTGTCAAGATATTTTTATCTCAAAAGATACAAAATTGTCTCATTGCATATTCAAGAGCATACCTTAAGTTATGTGCTACTGAAAGTTGTAGAAAAATAAATGGAGTGTCATTCTTGAGCATTGAGCATTTATTATAGGGTGTCAATGTATGAAAATTGCATGGGAAAAAAAATTTGTCTTGGAAAATACAAAACATGTGTTATTGAATGTTGCAAAATATATCTGCAGTCTTGTGTTGTTTGAAGTTGCACATAAAATAAATGGAGTTTAATTGTTGAGCTGCTCATTTATTACAGGGTGCCATATGTATGGAGATTTCATAAAAAATATATCTGTCTTAGAAGATACAAATAATGTGTAATTTAATATTGTATATCTTACGGTCATTATTATAAGCAAAAATCAACATTTTAGATTCATTAAATGTGGTCTTAAAATATTGATTTTTGTTTATAATAGTGATCAGATGGTGTAGACTATAAGTTGAGTTATGTGTTGTTGGAAGTTATGCACAAAATAAAAGAAGTTTGAATCTTGAGTCATGCACACATTTATTAGTGGGTTTCATTTTTATGGAAATTGTATGGAAAAAAATGCGAAGATACAAAAAGCATGTTACAAAACGTTGCGAAATATAACTTGATGGCAGTATGTCATATTATGTCTTTAGTGTACCTTAGGAGTCATTTGAGAGTCCTTTGAGTGATTTTACAATCCTTTGAGCCATTATTCGGCTTGTTTTAGTAGAGTTTAGCTAGAACCGAAGAAATTAACATTGTACTAAAAATATACAAAGAAGACCTTGAAACTAGCTCGAATTCACCTAACCAGACAACTCAGTGGTCGTGCTATGTTTTTTACAAGCACAATCAAGTTGTCTCTTGTGGTATTCCATCACGATTGTTACAATGAAGAGAAACGGGGGAAAGAGTAAAAGAAAACGAGTGAGGCATGTTGATCTCTACATGGAGTTTGTGTGCTAATTTAATCATATATGGAGTTCCAGGTCACAAAATGGATTAGGAACAGTGGAACATGAAAGATAACATCCATATCTAGAACTTTTATGAAGACACCAAAGTCCAATGTGGCCTACAAATGTGGCCTACAAAAAGGTGAAAAATGTAATTCATGTGATATTTATTTCCTACCAAGGTGGTTGATCTCTGGTTTCCTGCGACATCCTAATTCTTGATATGGATGAAGATACAGAAGCACCCCTTCATTTTGGAACTAATTTTTTATAACTGTCACGACAACGATAAACACGGAGCTATGTGAAATCACCCTAAGATCTCAAGATGAGCAAGTGGTTTTCAATGTTTTGGAAACGGAAATATCCACACCGACTTGGGTGATGGTGCGTGCAACTAGTGACGTAAAAGAAATGTTGCATAGGAGAAAATCCATGGGTTATTGTCAAATTTCTTTTTAGTAACTTTGTCTTTGACCATGCCAGTTTTCTGTTATGTATGTGTTGAAAATTGTTTTTTCTTGTTTCTTGATAGTTGACATTGTTTGTTTCTTAAAAAATATAAGTTTTGTAACACCTCTGTATGATAGTATTTCTTTCTAAGGTATGATTTCTATTGTAACAACATGAATAGCAACAAATGTTTTCTATTTCTTTTTAGGAGACGGGTTCGAACCCATAATTTATTTCCCACTTATTCACATTTAGAGGTGAATTTCTAGCCATTGAGATTTTTTTACAAAAAAATAACCTCAAATAATTATTACTCCTAACTTAAAAATTAGTTTGTTGTGTATACCTAAAATAATAATAATAATAATAATAAATCATCAGCCTATGAGGCTAAGAGTAAAGGGCATACATTGATGGATTCAACAAAGAATGAGATGACAAAACCAATTTACATATGACATAGAGATTGTCATTATATAAGACATGTTCTTTTCTCCGTTCTTAAACATATGTAATTACCAAAGCTATGCCAAACTCTTGATTAAGTGAGTTGATTTTTAAGGTGTCGTCAACCTTTACCTCCCAACTTGAGGGTGTGGTGCTTATTAGTTCAAGCTCTTGTAGTTATCAATAGATAGTACATACCCATAAATTCAATGAGGCGCTGGAAAATAATAAATTTCTACCTATCTTGATTGCTTTGTTTTTTGTGTGTTCACCATCTGGTTCCTAGCGGAAAGAGGTCTAGTAATTTAGAGTTGAGGTAAGTAAATTCTTACAAAAAATTGTTCCATTTAATAATCAAATTATCGCGAACAATTTGTTTTTTTTATTTGAATTGCATGTTCTTATTTTGCCAATTCAAAACAATCTTTGTATTTCTCACAGTACTAAATTGCGGATTAAGCTGCAATTACAATCGCAATATAAATATTTTAAAGACCTATGCAATAATATATTTTTTTGAAGAAGTTAAATTAACTCACCCAAATTGGCACCGGAAGAATCGAATCTGACACCTTGCGGAGGAGCACACTCCCAAAACCCAAGCAATACCACCAGGCCAACCCAATTGTTAAATTGTAATTACGGTGAAAACAATCCTATTTGCCTACATTTTACTGCAATATTAAGGTTCATAGTGTGTAACCGAGTGAAATGAAATTTAAATGGTTATCATTACCTCTGCATTCCAAACAATGAAATCTAACGAAAAGCAAATTGAAGTGGAAAATGTAATCAACCATCTATATATAACTTTTTTTTAAACAATCTATATATAATAATTAATTAAATAGCAACATGAAATAGAATAGCACAAATACATGTTAATTTGTATCTTTCTGATTATTTATACATGGTGTGCATCATCTTGCTAACTGCTTGTTTTTCTGGTATTTTGCTTGTTGTTAAGGAAATCAAGCAAGACAGTACTCTTACACTTAGGGCATTTTGGATTGGGATCAGCCTCTGATAACAAAACATACATGTGACATTGAAGACAACCTAGGAGAACCATAGCACTTGTCTCTTCCTCAGCCTCAGAAGACACACATGATAAGTCCGTACTACAAACTGATGAAGTAGTCGAAAACTCGGAAGACATAGCTGCCGATGATAAGTTTCTAGCCCGCCGGTTGAAGTGAATGGATCCTCTGCGGCGGTTCTGATTCTAAGATATGCTAAGGAATTTCTAAAATGGTTGCAATGGAAGGAACTAAATATCTAGGATTATATTAGTGGTTTATGTTATGTAGAGCAAATAGGGTCATTATATATATTGTGCAATTGAAGAGAAAGGAACAGAGGAGGAAGGTGTTTGATTGACTTTAAAGATTAAGCATTAAATTTATTTAATTGTGGCTAGTAATGGAGAAGGCTAAAATAAGAGAGTTTATACCATGCACGTTGCTAAGAGAAACTGTTTGCTTTAATGATACAGGAAATTGATCACATTGACCCGGAATTTCAGATGCACTGCTGAATCCAGACCATATACATATACTGATGTAAATGATTTATTATTTTTGTGTAAAGCTAAAGAGAACTAGCATAAATTAACAATTTTGACTATTCTCTAGTTGGACAATTGGACATGTTACAAAATGTCATCACATTTAATTTAATTTCAATATATAAACTTGTGTTGTGTGTCTTCATTTATAGTTGAAGAGAAGTGGTTAGTATACAAACTAAAAAGTCTTCAACTCCATCTTTATAATATTAGGAAATGGATCAGGATTACAAAAAGTGGCTATACCAACACACAAAGAAGAAACTCATTTGATTGTTTTTATATATCCACCCACCCTGTTTTTTTCTAAAATGTCAACAGGTTATTTAATTTTCCATTTATTTAAAAACGAGTGCCTTAATTAAGTTACGACCTTCCTTGCAGTTCTGTTCACATTAAACTAGGACTATTATTTTAACTTCTAGTAAGTTGACACTTTTATACGCGTAATGCGTGCGCACTCAAACAAATGATCACCTTCATGCAAATCTTGCTTATACGTACTGAATTTTCTCCGTCAAAATAGATAAAAGACAGATTTCGTGCAAGCATTTTCAAACAATTTTCTCGGTCACTTTTGATTTTACTAAGGTTATGGTAAATCAAAAGGGAAGTCAAGATTCATGAAAGACATCAAATACGTATGAAGAAGAAATAGTGCACATTTATTGTTGAACGTACGTCTAATAGTGGTTTTACCTCCACTACAGGAAATTAATAACACATCTAGCCAACCTGCTAGCAAATATTGCAACATAGCATTAACAGCTACATTCCCTTCCCAACCAATTCTCTTCACACAGTTCTCGTGATAAGATATTAACTCATTTTTAACAAAACGGCCCTGACATATTTTGATATTGTCTGTGAACAGAATATTTTAACACTACATTTTTCATCGAATAATGAGTGACTTACATTGACATAGAGCTCAAATTAGTAATTCATACAAATGATGAGTGACTTACATTGAGATATAGCTCAAATTAGTAATTCATACAGGTAGCAAATGTGTTACAACTTACAACAATTCCTTTTAAAGGAATTAAGGAACAACTTTACAACTAGAGCATCAAGATTAGCTTCATTAACATGCTGCAAAGGCTTAATCCTCTAAAATTTGTTGTCGTTCAAGCTCAAGAATCCGCTCAGTTAGAGGGCCTACAGTGCTATTTATAGTTCCATTGCTTCCTTTGCACTGCTGCAGTTGTTGCTGAAGATGCCGCACAAGTTCATTAAGTCTTCGAATATTCTTCTCCTGTACTAAAATAATCTGCAGAAAGCACCATCATTTAAAGAGAATTTCAGTCAAATTAAAATAGCATGGCCACGACAGATATTTATATGTTATAAAATTTGGCGTTAGAGAGCTTACACGTAAAAACATGTAACAATTATACAAAGATATAGCACTAAGTTATATACAATGATGACCAGCATTATAATATATGGGCCAACTTGAAATATATTTTACTCCCTCTGGTCCTAAATGTAAGAGAAAATTGGGTCATCAAAAGTCAACGTATTTTGCCAAAGACCAAACACATTGACTTTTGTAGACCTAACTTTCTCTTATTTAGGACCGGAAGGAGCAACGTACAAGAGTTTTTCCGCTAACATAAGTATTTGATTTCTAATTTATGATAAAACCATTTTATGGAGATTGTGTAGAAGGCTATCTTAACTTATGCACACAATTAGACTATTTCAACTTTTCTAACACAAGTATTTGGAGAATATTCTATCTGAACTGACTCTTATCTCGTTTTTGGTGTGACACATTTTGTCTTTAGCACTAAGACAGTTTATGGCTCAGGCTCCAAAATTTACAACAATATTTTCACATAATGACTGATCAACATTGAAACATACAGAGGATGGGATGCAATTTTCTAACGAATGTGATGTTCCGTTGAATATTATATATATCTTCTACAAGTGCAAATGTTCTTAAAAAGAGACATTCAAATCTAAACCCATAAATGCATCACTATTCCCACAGTGAGACAACATTTAAATTGCATCGCCAAAATTCACTCAAATGAAATGTTTTAACTAGAAAGAATTACAGTATAAGATAAACAAAATAGATACAGGGTATCCAATTTGATAATACAAATATGCTTGAAAAATATATGATAAGTTGATATAAACCAAGCAAAATAGAACGTTATATTGAATATTACTAGTGCTACTCTGGAAATAGAATATGGAAATATATTATTAATATGAGAAGGGCAATGGATTGGAGTTATAATCCTTACCAATATGAGAAGAAAACACATTTGTTTATTGTAAGATTTCATTGATTGCACACATTTGTGTTTCCTTGCACAAATCGGTGAAATTGATCAAATCTATGAATCTTTTGGGTGGGGGGGGAGCATGTTAGATCCTCAGTAGTTAGGAGCAGTGTAGTCAGGATCGAGTGCTGGCTGGCTCGTAGGATCGTGTGATTCTATGTTCCACAGCACCTCGACCGTGCTTCGACTTTACTCCGGTTCGTTTTTGCTCTGTTTCCTCTGTTTTTTGCAATTTTCCTCTGTTTCCTGTTTTTTCCCGTTTTTCCTCTGTTTTTCTCTATTTTGTTGCTTGGTTCCTCTGTTTTCCTCTATTATCTCTGTTTTTATGCTTGGTTCCTCTGTTTTTCGTCTATTTTCTCTATCTATTTCTCTTAACTCTATCAACAACCTACCAATCCTACTTACGAACCGTGTTACGTTCCTCATGTTTACTTTCTTTAACCGGCCGACCGATCCTACATAGGATCTCGATCCTGACTACATTGGTTAGGAGGATAGGAAATATTGAAAATACCCACTCAAAATGGGCTGCGACTAACAGAATGGGACAAGTTGCAAGGAGTAGTGGGCGAGAAAATTCTAGAATTAGGAAATGAGAGAGAGATGGCTGAAAATAAGAGGGCGGGTAGAGAGATTATTTTAAAATTTGCCGAAATGTGAAGGAAACAAACATATTTGTGCTTCATTATTGAACAGAACTTGAGCATTGCTGATGAATTTTAAAAACACTTATGTGCATACAATTCCTCAACAAAATGCCAATGAATACCAAAAAGGCTAAAAAAATGTAACTCCCAAAGCAAAAGCTCCAAGTTACCATATAAAGTAATTTATCAGTTCTAAATGGCTAGGAATTGGTAAGATGTGCAAAGGAAATTCATAACAAATTGCTATCCCATTGCCATTTTTAATCATTTCGTTAAGGAAGCAACCAATCAGATTAAAACCTAATCACACACTTTAGTAAATATAGTTATTTTCATTATTTTTCTTAAAGTAATCAGAAAGATAATTGTATTCCTCAAATTGCCCATCATGGGAACTTGTTCCGTAAGAATAAAATGGTTATTGAAAAATAAAATCTAATTTTTAAGGATCTTTTAGTACTAAATAATTAGATTAAATATGATAGAATTAGTTAAGATTTGCTTATATTTTAGACTGCCAAACATGACTTTTTTGTTGCTTATATTTGAAACCGGAGTATGTCTCTATTGCTATATAACCAAGCCATATATAGCTTCCAAGTTCCACCAACACTATTAATTCCAAATCACTCATCTTGATTTCAACAAGTCATCTAACTTCCAGACTCATTGACAATCTTAGGACTTCTATGTTTTCAGAGCTCTAGTTTTAGGGGAGGAGAGGTCAACAAGAATAATATAATCATCCTTGAAAAGAGAAACCAAACACCCCTCGCAAAAGATCACACAGAAAAGAGGTAGCTTTTAATGTGGTAACTTTGAGTTTTGATCCACCAATGATCTGTTTAAAATATCACATAATGCAGGCTTAGGGATTAATTTGAAGTTTTTATATAGTCTTGTAACTTTTAAGACAGTGTTTGAAACCTTGGACACTAATTTTTTTAAGGGCCATGACCATGCTAGCAAGTAACTTAAGGGCACGTGTTAAGAAGTTAAAAAAAGGAAAGAAATGATAAATTTTACGTAGAAAAAAAGTCAATTTCTAAAGTTTCAAGGTGTTGAATGCACCACTGCCAAAATAAACTTTCTTTTTGGACTTCTTAACAGGTGCCCTCAGGGCACTTGTTAGCATTTCCCTTACTTTAAATCCATCATTGTAATGCCACAAAAGTGAAGGCCCAAGAATACAAATCTTCATTATGAAGAAGGGATTACAAAATACGTTTATCATTCAAGGTTATGTCATTTCTATACAATTCAAAGGTTTGAAGTTAACTATAGGTGGATTTTGAAATCAAAGACATTTTAGTTAGTACAGGGAATTATATTGGTCCTTTTGCTGTTAAAGGCCGGTAAAAAATTCAGGGAATATGGGGTTTTGTTGCTAATGGGTTTCAGTTCCCTAGGCAGTGAGTTCAATGGTTTTTTTTGTCGGTATCCTATGCGAATAATTTTGTCAAGCAATTGTTTTCCAAAAAATATTCAGATGAAATGACACAGTGTAAATAACGCTAGAGTGGACTCCACCCTGAGACAGAAGCCAAGTGCAAGATGAGATTTATGCTAATGTTTAAAATTTAGATTTGTTTTGGGCGTTGATTCCCAAACTATGTCATATTGCCATGTGCACAATCTTGTAAATGAGTCCCTTACGTAGTCATACAATACATAGGGCCTATTTAGATTGACTTATTTGAGCTTATATACTGGCATAAGTTTTGTGAGAATGTTTGGGAGAACTTATGAAAACAGCTTATAACATTGTTCATAATCTATTTTCAGCTTATTTTCATAAATTCTCCTAGATAGCTTATACAAAAATAATCTATCTTTACTTCATTAGTTGCTATTGAAATACATTATACACAAGCGCTTATCATGATATGCACTTATGCTATAAACTGCAAAAAAGTTGTTTATCCAAACAGAGCCTAAAACAATAACAATAGGCAAGAGACGATCTAAGGTATTAGGGTTGCAATCACAGACCAAAAACTTCTCATAAAAAAACCATGAAACAGTTACTAAACCGACCAATTATATCAACTAAACATTCCTAAACAGACACATTTATCATTAATTCATAAACTAAACATAAATAAAAGATAAGAAAAAACTGAAAAACCTTCTCTTTAACAGTTTCTTCAGCATTAGAAATACGATGTTGCTTTTGAGTTACACTAGAGTTCGACTCAACATCAGACACAAGCGGTTGCTTCCACTCGAATTGTGAAGTGATTATAAGTATAATCAACAAGAAAACAAGCAACATAGGCCTTGACATGATTCCTCCTAATAATAATTACAGTATCAACACCTGTTCGACATTCAAAAATCAAAATAAGCATAAGTTACAACTTACAAAGATATAATTGATTAACATGAAAGTCAAATAAATAAAGAAATTAGGGTTAAGTAATTCAAGATGATTGATAATTAAGGAATTAAGTGTGAAATTGGAAGGAGAATACTTACGAAAGAGTGTTATTGAGAAAACGCTAAGTTCATTTTCGATCTGTGAGGGGTTTAGGGTTTCCCCTCTTTCCTCAGAGTGTGAGGTTAAGGGGGTGAGAAAGTGAGTTTGGGGGGTCAGATAAGGAAACGAAGAATGACGAGGTGATGATGGAGGCGGTGGTTGAGGTCGGTTGGGAGGTGAAAGCAACGACGGTGATGAATGTGATTGAAACCTGCAGAGTAACGCGTTTTCGAGGAAGATGAAGTTTGCGATATGTTATGGTTGAGAACACCACAGTGTATCGTAGGACTCAAGTCAAAACAAAGTTTTTTTCTTTTTTTTGTTTTTAATGAAAAGTCAAATATATATTTTTTTCTCTATAGATTTGCTTCTCGAAGAAATAATCATATTCGATTTATATCGAATGGGAAATGCTAACATGTATCCTTAAAACATGAGTTAAGAAAGTTTTTCTTGAAATTTGTGTATTCAATGTTTTAAAAGTTGTAAAAATTATACTTTCAATATAAAAATTATTTTAAATTCCTTAAAATATGACCTAAAAGCATAAGTTAGCATGACCCATATCAAAAATATGAGTATTTTTTCATCAATATCCAAACATGGGTTCTTCGTGTTGTGGGAGTTTAACTTCTTCTAGTGAATCCTAGATAGTAATTCTCAAAAAGTAAAATAATATTAAAAGAATTTGAGAATAAAAGGGAGTTTGTGATGTAAGTTGTGTTGATTTTCAGGCGAAACATTATCTGATTCAAAGATTAAATCATATGTAGTTTGGTTTAGTTCATTTCAAATGTCTTTCATGAGAGAATCGATTTGTTCCAGTCGTATTAGGCTTAGTTTAGAATGGTTTTCTCTCAAATTTATAATTACATAATGCAAACAAGTTTGATACTAAATATATAAAATATTTAAAAAATTATATTATGAACTAAGAATGATTGATTATTTCTAAAAAATGATTGATAATGTTTATAACATATTAAATTAAATTAAACCAATAAATATCATTAAAAATGAAAATCAACAAATAATATAATAATCTAATATCTGATCTCATAATAATAAAAAAATTAACTATTAAAAATTATGTGTTTTGGTTCAATTTAATTTGAAAACAAGACATGTCTTGGAGCAGTTTTTGAAAAAGAACATCCAATAATATTTATTTCTATGGAGTTTTTAATTACTTTGAATCAATTTGCAGTTTTGATTTAAATCGACTTCAATATAAACACCCTTAAACATATATTGTCGATGTAAATTAGTGTTTAATTCATAGCAGATATTTTAAGATTAAGTCAGGAGAGAGAGATGACAATGACGAGGTCCACTTTAATATCTAAGAGTCCACTTTAAGTTCATTTGACACAAAAATAAGTTTGCAAAGTATATTCCACAAATTAATTTTAAGAGCAAAATTTTAATTGAAATTAACCAAGAATAATCAAGTAAATTATCATGTGCATATGAGAATGAGAATAGAGGATATGAGGGTAGTTTTTAAGATGAATGTCAGGTCATTTTTAAGGCCTTTTAAGGTTAGGAGACCTGCAACTGCAAGGTCCTTTTTGGTTAGTACCATCTTTCAGTTTTGATGTACACATTCAAAAAACCACAAAATGTCATCTAAAAACACAATTCCAGAGCCATATAATAAACGTGAAGTAGAGGAATTGTTCTAAAAATTTATCAGTCCTATTAAACCCAGTTTAGTGAATTTAGATTCCCTATGACCGCTGCGCGGTACAACAGCAATGGAATTTAGAAACTTGGATAGTACTAATCACAATTTACACCTGAAATTTTCCTACAATATTTCTGACTTGTTTGTGACCGCCCAATGAAGACCAAAATAATATAGCCGTGAGAGTGAAAACGAAGAAAGCAAATATCATCAAATGGTTCGTCATTCTGGCAAAGAAGCTACTCTTGGACTGGTGCATTGTTTTTGAGAAACGAGCTCCTGGTTGAGAATGCGTTGATTTCGGAACCCTTAATCGTATTCTCCGTTGTGCAGTGCCTTGGCATGGATGAGAATGTGCAAGGTTATTTGGTCTTGTTTGAGTTCCTTGAGACATTGATGATTCATCTAATTTTATGATATCATTCCTTAGTATCTCAGCATAACAATCCTCTTCATCCATCTACATCGCAAAAGTGTAAGTAAGATTAAGTGCTCAATTTTATCCGATGCAAAAAGCTGAATCTGATAATATAGATGTAATGTGCTCATTCTACTGTTACAAAAGTTTCGTTCTGTTAACATTCAAACTTCAAAATCAATTTTATACCTTCAGCTGGCCCGAAGAGTCTGTCAAAAAACCGTCATTAGCTGGTCGCTGATTTGATTCAGACACAGAATCGATTTGTTCCATTGAAGCTGAACCATAACTGCTGCTTCCCCGTTTGGAACTACCATCAACCTCCTTTTCTTGTTCACAGACACCCCTTTCTCTATGATCAGTACCGCCTTCTGAGATAGCACAATCACTTTCATGTGAATTTACTGGGTTTATTTGACCAGCACAATCACTTTCATGTGAATGTACTGGGTTTATTTGACTTGAAGAAGCTCTATTTGAAGCATCGTTAACGCGAAACTCTGTGTTCCTCTTGAGACGACAAACAACCAAAGAATCCTGAAACATACATAATAAACAAAAAGAATTTATGAATCACTCTTGTTTTTTAACATTCATAGGGAGGGGAAGGACACATTCAGATAATGATTATTACCCACCGGAGACCTGTCACTGACACAGTACTCGTGCATAATCCATTCTGTCCTTTCTCCTTTAGGGGCACGACCTAAGTGAAACACCAAAGTTCGCTTCGTACCTATGACATTAGAACCCGATTTCACGTTGCGCTCTTTTCCGGTGGCTTTCCAATAGCCACAGTCAGTAGCTCTTTTACTTTGTGAACCATTTGGATACTTTCTTCCACGAGGAGAGAAGAAGAACCATTCGTTATCTGATTGAATGAATGATTTCGCTGGTTTGAAACAAGTATTATTCAGTCAGCTTTAAAATTTTCTGCTGAGTTAATTTGATAAATTAAACTTCAAACAAACATCCATAGCAATTTTAAATTGTGTTTATCTTCTAAGCTTATTTAGAAATTTGATATCATAGTGAATGAATAAAACTTGACAACTAATAGGTTTCATTAGAGTGTTTCAATGTTCACACAAGATAAAGAGCTGGTTTATATCCGCATATTCCTTTTTTTAAACATGAAACAAATCAAGAATTGAGGAGAGCATGTTTCTTAAATGTTCACAAACAGCATTTCTTACAGCAATAATTATTGAATACAACATTTCTCAAATTATTACTGGTGTTGTATCACTATCGTGTCCATGTCAATGTGTCGGTGCATTTAGGGTGAGGGGATTTAGTGATAAGGAAACTACTCAGGCACATATGCGTGGGTTTTTCATAGGGGGTCAACATAATAATGAGAGGCATAAATGTACCCTACATGAAATTCATACTATGCAGTAATTATATATATGCAAGCATCCAAGAAAGTCCTCTGTTCGTACACTTATATAGTGATTTATTTGTCTATGACTCATTCACACACAACACAGAAATAAGAATCTCCCCAGGTCCCACCAACATACATATTTTGGGTGTGGAACCAAATAACATTTTCAATGCTCAAAACGTGGTTTAATTTTTCATATGTTGAAACTTGACACTAGTTTGGTATCACGGTGGTTATGTCATAATCACAATGTCGTGATTATGGTATCACACCATGATACCAACATAGGCTAGGGTTTCAATTTCCAAAAGTGTGATTAAAATGATGTGTAATTGAATTGAATAAACTCTCATGTCACATACCAACAATTCCAGCTAAGCTAATCAACCCAATAATTCACAATTCCACACCTTCCAAATATGCCAAAAAAAACTATTCAAAGTATTTAAGAACCAAAGACACAAAACACATGAAATTGAAAGCAAAAAATAAATAAAAAGTTCCAAATATTTAAAACTAAAAACAAAAATAAAAAAAGAAAGAGAGACCTACCTGGTAAATCCCAAGGTTCATATTTACAAAGCTCAACCTCAGAAATAACTTGAACACTTTCTTCATGACCATCCAATTTTTTTCTAAGGTAATAAGAAATCAACTCTTCATCAGTAGGACAGAATCTAAAACCAGGAAACATAGATGAAGCAGCAATAGACATCTGAGCTTCCTTTGAAACAACTATCTCCATCTTCTTCTTCCCACCTCTCTTTTTTCCTCTCAACACACAAATAATAATATAATAATAGTAATATAATGATAAAGGATCTAGCTAGGGTTTAATTAAGGTTTAAGTTAGTGGTATATACAAAACCTGTTGCAAAGGTGATTGTGATTGTTCTTTGCTTGGTTAAGGGTGGCAAGGTAAGGCAAGTGGGGGTATGGGAAGGGTCGGCAAAGAATGAGTAAAGACAAAGAAGTGGAATGGTGCGGTTCTATTTTCTGTGTTGTCAATGTGTCACCACCCACGTGCAATACTGCTTTCTGCCTTTCTCTACCACCGTTTCTTTCTTCAGGTTTTTCTTATCTTTCTTTTATTAATTATGTCAGACATTGACTTCATCTATAGTCAGTCTCAGTAGTACTACTCACATATTCCTAGTTCTTCTAATAAATAAATTGCTTAAATGTATTTTTTACCCCTTATGTTTTAAAAAGTTGCGATTTTGGCCCCCTTTAAAAAATGGATGTTTTTACCCCCTAACTTTTGGACCTCTTTTGATTAGCTGATTTTATGTCAATTTCTCAGTTTCTAATGGTGTAAACTGACATGGAGATAGAAGGATGTTGATAAGTGGAGTCCAAACATGTATGGTGTCCAAACTGGCATGATAAGTGGAGTCCAAACTGATAAGTGGTCATTCTTTACGGGGGCCAAAAGTTACACCATGCCAGTTTGAACTCCACTTATCAGCATCTTTCTATCCCCATGCCAGTTTACACCATCAGAGACTAAGAAATTGTCATAATCTCCAACAAAATCAGCTAATCAAAAGAGAACCAAAAGTTAGGCGGTCAAAATATCCATTTTTTTTAAAGGGGGTCAAAATCGCAACTTTTTGAAACATAGGGGGTGAAAAGTGCATTTAAGCCTAAATGCATCTATCAAATAATTCACCAATCAATAAATTAAATAATTTTTTTTGTTGTTTATACCATAATTTTTTTATAGATCATCCTAACATGTGTTTTAAGAGTATACCATAAGTTTTCCACAAATAAATTGATATAATTTTTAATACATATTTTTTATCTTTGTGACATTAACATGTGTGCGAAGTGCACATGATAGCATTTCTCGTTTTTTATCGTCTTTATTTTCTCTATTACCATAGCTTTTGAAATATAAAAGCAAAAGTGAGGCATTAAATGTATCCAAATCTATTTTAAACACCCCAAAACACTTTAAAATTGATAGAATAAAGAGAATGATATATTATATAAAAAATTTGTGACAACTTTCTCTCATACTTATATTATATTTTTATTCTCTTTCTTCTTTTTTCTCTCTATTTTTTTTACCAGTAAAAAGGGAGAACAAGAAAGTTGTTGCAAAAGTTGTCACTAATAGTTGTATAAATATCACTACTCTAGAATAAATGAAGATTGGAAATTGAGATAATCCTAACTCCTTTTACTTAGGATGTTAATCGTATTTTAAATGGAGATTAGGGTTGTTTTATGTGACTCTGTTGGGATCGTTGAGGGAATCATGATAAGAATCTCAATGTGATCCTCCCCATTTTACAATATAATTGATGGATTTCATTTAGATAATTATAGACACAACGAAATATGTAGGTGGCCCTACTGCTTTGTAGTTCTCACCCCCGTTAATTGTTTTATAACTTTTTCAGACATTCATGTGTGTATCTCTTTCTAAATGGAAGAAATAGATAAGATTATAAATAGAGAGGATCCTAACCCAGTTTACGGAACATCGTGTGATATGAATCAACTAGTGTTTATAAACTATGAAGATGTGTTTGAATGGTGAGCATGGTCTTGAATTGTGTTCTCGTCTAGTCCAATCTAGATTGGATCTTAGTCTTGTTCGGAACATAAGTGTTTCGGTACGTATCATAGACTTGTCAAATTGAAAAGAAAAAAAGTTATGATGCATTTGATTTGCGAAGAGTATATATTATACAAAGTACATGATAGGATAGTACAAGACAAAGGGTTTAGGGTTTTGGTATTTTTGATAGTGTGTACAAAGTTGTCTCATGGTTTGGTGGGTGACAAGATTTTTTTACTTTATTTTAAAGAAATCAAATTAGTTCACCGAAATTAACATCGTAAGAATTGAACTTGAGATCTTGTGTTTAGCACATTCTAATGTTTAAAGTCAACACCACCAAACCAACTCAAATGGGTTGGGGAGAAGAATTCTTGTATAGGTCCAATTCCTTCTTACCTGTTTTGTGCAGTTCCATGACCAAATTTTAAATCAAATAGTGTAAAAAAAAATTGTTTAGTTTAATCCCCTGTTATTAGCAAATGAAAAAGAGTTAATGGCGCAGCTTGTTGACGGTTTGTCTTCATTTGTGTGCAATTTTCTATACATTTATGTATGACCGTGCTCATGTCTATTTCTTAATCATCAAATTAGTATGTAAGCACATGTTTTTTACTACCATAGTAAATTACATACAATTTTTCTTAGAATTTAAGTTAAGTTGAAGTTAACTTTACAAAAATGGTTTATAAGTGAGATATGTCCCTCACTTGTTAAATCTTTTTTGAGATCACATCTCATCTAATACATGATTCAAAGAATCCAAATGTGATTAACTCGATACAATTATGCAACCATGCGAACATGTCAGAGTTCCATACCTTTACATCGTTTACTGTTTGTTGATACAAACTTGTTGGTGGCGACTGGCAAGAAAAGTAGCTTTATTAAAGCACAAAAGCTAACTAAAGGAAAAATAATGCCTGAAGTTTAGTCTTTCTTTACTTGCATCGTACGTTAACGTTAAAACGAATAAATAAGGAGAAACATGGGAAGATTTGAACTTATATATATACACTCATCATTCGGTCACATTTATAAACAAAAAACAACTTTTAAGATTTATTTCCTTCAAAAATAAAACTTTTAAGATTTATTGAATATCTAATGCATTTGATTATAGACCAAATACATTAAATATTTAATAAAACTTAAAAGTAGTTTTTTGCGTATAAATATAATCGGAGATAATATATACTAAACACTTAAATGTCCATCTCCAATTACTTGTTAAAATGTGATTAGAAAATAGTGTACATTGTTATTGATAATGTTACTTGACCTATTATTGTTCATTTTCCAAGCTACACTTAAATGGACCTCCTTGAGGTAGTTTAGGTTTGATTAATTTAACACAAAACTTAAAGTAAATTTTGAGAATATGTTGGTGTAAACTTTGTTTCCGCTGAATATAAGCTCTCCATGAAAAATAAATACTAACACAAGAACAGAAATTGAATAAGCTTTCAATATGATACTAACACTATCCTATAAAAAAAATGAAAAATTCTTTTATTTTCTTCGTGCACAATCTTTCTTCATATCATGTCCCTCCAAAGCCAGGGCATTTTCCTCTGCTTCCCCATCAATGTACCTCAAACTCAAAAGTTTACCATTTTCTTTATCAAAATCTGGAAATGATATATGGTCTCTTAGACTCATAATAGGCTTATAGGTATAACCCTCATCTTCTTCATCTTTTTGTGTTTCATCTCCAAAAATAAATTCAATTGATTGTCCACTTTCAAGCTGATCAAAACTTTCTTGAATATTTATACCAACAAAGTCCTTCTTTTTAGTACTATTTGTAGTTCCCTTGTTGAAGCAAATACCTCCCCAATCTTTAAAAGATCTTCTCCCTATATCTTTATCAATTGAAACTCTTTTTGCCTCGAAAAGTGGAATATTCTCACAAGAATAACTCCACTTGTAGCTTTTTTTGTCATTGTCCATATTCAATTCAATAGATTGAAGATCACTCTCAACTGACTCATCTTCATGCTCAATTGAATCATTATCTTCCTCTAGATTTTGGAATTCCAAAAATGTTTTGTTCAAATAGAATTCAAGATCCTTGAGTTTCTTAAGCCCTGGATTAACATCAATATCACCACCTTTCTCTTCTTCTTTATTTCTTATAAAGTTCTCAAGCTCATTTCTTAGAATTTCTAGCATTGCACTTTTCTCTTCAAATTGATACTTGGCTTCTGAAAGCTTCATATGGACTCGTTCTTCGCGCAGAATGTCGGCTACTTGAAGCATTTCTCTTTCCTTTTCGACTTCTTCTCGAACCTTTTCCGATTCCCTTTTCATTTTCTCTACTTGTGCTCTATCTTCTCCAACACCTTTGGCTAATTCATCACAAACTTGCTCCAAAATCTCTTTAGCCCTTTTCTCCATTTCGTGTTCTTTCGATAGTTTTGAATAGGAATCTTTTATGTTCTCCATTTCTTTGGAAATCTTCGTGTTCAGTCTCTCAGTTTGCCTCCTTAGTTTCTTCTCAAATTCAAGCTCTTGCGCTATGCTTGTTGTCACCTCACGAATCTTCTCTCGTTCTCTTCTTTTCCAAGCAATCTTTTCTTCTTCAAAATGCTCCATGAGATACTCGATATTGTTCTGGTGGGAGCTTTGTTCTTGAATGAATTGATCGATTCGGTTGCAGGCGCGATCAAGCTCGTTACTCATCGCCAAGATGAGGGGCATGCTTCTCAACGAATGCTTCTCTTCAACGACAATTTGACTTAACACCTTTAGAAGCTTCTTCGATGTAGATACACCGCTTTTGGCTTCCTTAAGACGGTTCTTGACTCCAACCTTACATTTACCACAATTCTTCTTGTGTTTTGGCTTATTGCTAACCTTCTGCATTTCAACATAGTTTAACTTGATCATTTTCAACCGTGACCAAAATAAATAAGTAGATGAAATCATAATATAATATGTATTACTATTCTTGATAGAAGTCGTTGATAAGAGAAAAGTATAATGGAAATTATGTTGATAAGGAGAGAATGAACTGCATCAATGCATACATAAGGTTTATATAATCAATAAGAACAACTAACTTGTGTAACAAACTAATATAACTAACTTTTTTCTTTGACGGAACTAATATAATTAATTTTTATATATAATAATATGTTAAGTGTATGTTTGGATTGGTGAATTTAGCAAAGAAAAACATTTAACACGCCATGATTTTGTTGAAGCTCTAAATTATAGCTCTTGTCAAAATCGCAGTAGTTCAACGTGATTCTATTGTATCACTGTCAACCAAAAAGTGTGTGACCATCAAAGTGAAGAAATTTAAAAAAATTCACAGCCAATTTATATGTCTATTTTATTAGTTAATCTAATAAAAAAATGGTATAGTAAATGATGATCAAGCATAATGAAATATGTGTACCACATTTCTAATTGGTTAGATTCATTACAAAACTTACCTCTATTAAATCAGCATTGCAACCAGAATCCATGCCTCTAAAGTACTGATCAGCAAAGTGAAACTGTTGAGATAAATCTGACACATTTCTTTTGCATTCATCAACTTCAATACCTTTTGTTTTCTGCTTTACCTTAATCATATTTGTGAAGAAAAAAAAAACATGATTTCATTTTCACCATTGAACTAAAATTAAAAAATAAAATTAAAACTTTGATATGAATTTAGTAATTTACCTCTGAGAAAGAACTAACCAATGGATCTAACTTTTGTGGTCCCAATAACACTGATCTACATAACCTCTCAACTTTGTCTCTTTCCTTATTGCTTTTCATTGATTCCTTCTTGATCCTTGAAGGAGTTAAATCATTGATTTCCCATAGTGTAGCAGCAAGTTTTCTAGCAGACACAGAAATTTCTTTCTTCTCTTTGAAGGGTAATCCAGAACGTGAAGAATGCAAAGCTGTGTTTTTTGTAGCATGGTGATGATGATGAGTTGCCATAGAAGGTGACTTTGAACTTTTTTTCCACATAGGTGCTGGTGTATTGTAACCACTTTTCTTTCCCATCAAAATGGCTCTCTTAAATCTATATCTTCTTGAAAAGGGTGATGAGGAAGAAGTGGAGGAACAACCTCGTTTTCTGATCTTGTTATGTTTATGTTTAAGATGTTTTGTCTGACACGAGGACATAATGGAAATTGTGAAACAAAAAAATCAGGGAGTAAAATTCTCAAATTTGTAAGATTTATTGCATCATATATAAATACCGATGATTCTAATCGAAGTTTTTATAAAAAAAAGGTCCGCGATTGCGATCTGGGCCAGTGATATAATATTTGATCGCAATTCTTAGCAATATCTAGAATTGTGACGTGATCACAACTGCAATTTAAAAACATTCGATGAGGTTAGGAAGTTGTTTGGTTTGGATGTAAAAGTTTTATGGGAGGAGTGTTTGTTTGAGTGAGTTCAAGTTGAGGTCAGCATCATAGGCTTTTTCCAATGTTTTGGTAAGATGGAACTATTAGCATTGAAGTTAGTGTAAAGTGGGTTGTGAAAGATCATGTATACTTGTTCTCTTTGGTCCTAGAATAGCGTATTTGAATGTGTAAAGGGATTTGAGGACCAATAAAGTAGGAATCTGTCAACATATATTGAAAGATACGTTAAGGGTTAGAAATAAATGGAAGCTTTAAGTTGATTGAGAGGGAAAGGAAAAGGGATCAGAGAATTATGAAAGTGAAAGAAGAATGAGAAGAAGATATGAAGAAAAGTGGTCACTATTCAATGGCCATTTGGTTAGTTAGAAGTTAGAAAAATTGATATACTATAGTACTATTTCTCCTTATAGCAAATTTAAAATTTATTAAATGGCAATGATTTGCTCAATAGGTGTCATGAAGAAAAAAACAAATATTCTAATAATGTCATGAAAGAAAGTTAAATGTAATTCAAATAATTCTTCTCATTGGAGCATAGTCAAGGGATGTACTAATTGATACATTGAATGTTCAATAATAGTGGTTTGATGAGGGTGATTTCAATGATAATTGACTTCATAATTTGATGGATTGTACTAGTAAAAGCGTTTTGTGAAGATAATCCCATGATTTGATAATTATAAGACAGATTCTATTAACATGCATCTTGCAGAAAAGCATGTTAAGATAATCCATCCAAGTGTGTCAAAGAGTCATCAATTAGTAAAGTGTCCTATTGAACTGAGAAAAAATGATTTAAAACGTTGAACTAAACTCTAAAGCTTGTTTGGTGTGCAGATAGAATAGACATATTATGATATAAAGTTGTATTAAGATATGATATGATATAATAGCGACATATAAATATATTTTTTTTTTGACGGATATAAATATGTATTATGTCATTGTGAACTTAGTTCAGTCCGTAAGGATAATGCATAATATATGTAAGGTATGCGGTTTGAATTTCAGACGCTAAAAAAAAATAATAAATATGTATTCTATTATGTGTTTGATTCGCACGGATGAAAAAATACGATATCATTATTTTACCCTGGTATACATTTAGTACACTCTTCATGAAATTTTTTTATTAATGTCCATAATTTATTTTAATCATTCAATCATCACTCTCTTTCCTATAAAGTGCATTATAGTCACCAAAATCACCCAACACAAAGTCACTGAAGTGTCACCCCCTTATAAGCTAATAATATTTTCATTACAAACCTTAATAATCTTTTCATTACTAAAGAGTTTACCTTAAAAACATTGTAGTGTAAAATTTTACCAATGTTACATTGGTGAAACACTTTAATAAATTATGTCCTCATACAAAAACAAGATCACTCACGCACATAGCCAGAAGGGCACGAGGTGGGGCCCATGCAAGCAAGCTCAAACGTTGAGGAACTCATCACTGGATTTTGATGTTTAATAAATCCAATGGTCAAAAAGAAAACTAAACAACACAGTGCCTCATGGCTGATGCATGGCATGGAGACCCCGCCACCACCCCTTTGATTCATTTCCCGATCTGATCACGTACGTACACTATTCTTTCCATGTTTTCTTTTCTCAGTCAAACACATCAATGTTTTTAAAATTGGACCGGACATAATTTAAATGTCATTTGTGCTTCTTCTTTGTTGTCACACGTAGTGTATGTCTTCAATTCTTTATGTTATAATCTCATGTCAAGACTAATCCATAAAATTTTGAGTATCTTGTAGGAATTTAGATATGATGTCTAACATTTTTTTTTATTGTTGAACAATGTTGAGGGATTGCCATTGGTTTTGCGTATAAATGTTCATTCTAGTGATCCAATCTTGATAGACTTTGGAAAATGTATGGAAGATTGATGTTCCATGAAAGGCCGAGGTTTTTGGAGATTGCTTTAAAAGAGACTAACAAAATAGGTTTTGGCTAGAAGAGGGGTAATGTCTACCATTCACGATATATCTTGTGTTTTTTGCTAAACTGATATTGAGTTTAGTAAAATATATCGTTTCTCTTATCTATTCTCGTATAATGTATTGTCTACAATAAATAATTGGATCACGGTGTTCAGGGTATAAACCATAATGAAGGTGTTTGACATCTCGTTAACTTGGTCTTGGATTTGAAGAAAACTCGTGTTCTTATTTAGGTGATCGTCGTTTGGTGTCTTGGTTGTCACGGAACAAAGTTATTTTTCAAGACGGGATTGCAAATTATAATTCGATAATCATCTCTCAAATCAAAATGGAGCCATGGGGTGGTTTGTTGATAGAACGGAATCTGACTTGGTGTGTTCAAGGTTGATTTAATTGTCCTTTGAAATGTCCATCTAGTTTTTTTTTTTTTTTTTAAGGAAAATGTCCATCTAGTTGTTAGTTTGAACTTCAAAATAAATTGATGTATGCACTTTGAGCATTACTATGGGATGGAATATCCCTTATAATAAAATTTCTTTGTTTATAAAATAATAAGAATAATAATCACTGATAAATTATAATTGTTCATAAGATTATATAGAAGAAGAAAAAAAATCTGAATTGAAACCAAGTTAGACCATTCAAAACAACATATATATATCGTTATGAGTTTGTTTTATGACTTGTACCAAATAACTTACGGTAAAAGCAAAAAACTTTAGCCGATTCTTCTGAATACACAGTTCAACTTCTATCTTCAATTGTTCATGTTCTCTTATCTCACGTATTGTTAAGACCATTCACAATTGACATATCTTTTTAGAACATTTTTAAGTAACTCATCTCGTAATTCAATGTAAGATTATTCCATGTTGAATAATGCTTTCAACACACATTTTTTAACACGTTCTTTTTTAACGGTTAAAATTAACAAAAATCTCGTTAAATTATATGGATCTCATATAAATTTGATGAGACTCGTGTGAATTTTAACTAATAAATAAGAGTGTGTTTAAAAATATGTGTTAAATAGACACTCGTCTTTCATGTTATTGAATAAAATCAAATAGTTTTAATGATTCAACGGTGATAATAGATTGAACTTTTACTTGTACCAAAAAAACAAGACTGAACTTTTACAAATACTTTGATTAAAAGTTCGCTTAACTATATAATGGAACGTTTTGACCTTAGTGCTTGGTGGCATTATTATTTTGATAAGATAAGAAAATTGATGTTGAGAAAAGAAGTTATAGAATACTTGAATGATAGATAAATTATTGAGCCGTAAAAAAAAAAAGATTAATTTCTAAAAAGATTAGTGGCCACATTCGTCAATCTCTCATCATCCACATGTTCAGGTTGTTGAGAAACGTCCTTATTTCAAACATTGCCAACAAGGCAAACAAGATACTCCAGATTTTGTTCTATGTTTCCTTCACAAGATGCTAAAGATGTGTTATTTATCTATCATTCACAACAAAAATGTGTTATTATTCTACGATCGAGCCATTATGAAAATTCAAGGAAGGACCAACATGAAACATCCACATTTAAGTGCCTTTTTCATGTGGGGAAATAATTGAAACAGACAAGTTCAACAACAGCTATAATAATCTTATCATACTACTATTATTATACAGCAAAGGAGGCTATTCTAGGCAGACTTTTCCAAGCAACAAGAAAGGAAAAAGCAAGACAAACCCACAACTTTCTCCCAATCATTATATGTTGTGATCAAGTTTGCTAGAAGATTCGCACAACTATTGACTTCTCTATAAGTATGAGATATTTGCGCAATCGAATTTTGAACGATAAGAGAATGAAAGATGTCATTTAAGATAGATTGGAGAGCGACAATGAATGTGGTACTTTTTTTTATCATATCAATAACAGCTAAAGAGTCTAATTCAACGAAAAAAGAATGAATAAACTTCTAGCATACATAGGTGTTATTTTGCAACTCTGACATCCATATGCATGTATATGGTAAAATCACTAAATTTGTGTGATATGAATAAATAATTTGTGCAGTTTTTTTTTTTTTTTTTAAGAAATATAATTTGTGCAGTTTAAATGCAAACTCTTAAAATGTGAAACAGTTCCCATAAAAAATTATGAAATTGTAGTTTAGTCCAAAAAAAAAAGGCTTTTATATGTGTTTAGATCATTTAAAAAACTGGTAACCCTCGTATTCTCTTCTCTTTCTCTGCGACCTTCTTCCTCATCCTCCTCCTTTCTTTTCTGCCGTTCACGTCACAAGAGGGACAAAAATAATTCCCTTTTATGTGCTCAGATCACTTCAAAGTTACAATCTTT
>Ga0315913_1001372_pt1 | contig 26620 bp, 23 predicted proteins | sample MpolsnodulesMG_FD_207736 | JGI IMG/M metagenome (GOLD analysis project Ga0315913, IMG submission 207736) | Medicago polymorpha root nodule microbial communities from Los Angeles, California, United States - small nodules | ecosystem: Host-associated > Plants > Roots > Nodule | place: USA...
CCAAACAAAAACGAAAATTTCTTGGAAAAAAAAAAAAAATTGGTTTTTGTTTGGCCTATTAGGGGGGTAAATCAAAACAAAAATATTTTACAGGGGGTGAATCAAAATAAAAATTTTACAGGGGAAAAAACCAGAAATGACCTATATTACAAGGGGGTAAAGACCTATTAACCCTTATTAAATGTGCAAGTTTGGATACAAAATTTCTATTTTAAACTTCTCAACATGTGGAAGTTTGCACACGATAGAAAAACTCGTTAATTATATGATACGTAAGCAATGATCGTAAGAAAAACACTAAAAGGGAGGTTTAATTGTTTTTGGTTTTTTTAAAAATTCCTAATTGTTTACACTCGTCAGTCTCTGAATAAGTCAGGGGTTTAAGTCTTTAATCAGAGAGTGAGAAGTACTCATAAGAGATTTTGCAGCAGAATGAGGTAAAAACAACAGAGAGAGAGAGAGATAGAGGACACAATGTAATTATACTTATTATTCTTCTTGAGGTGTTCTGCTCTTTATATAGTCAAGGATTTGAGGAACATTGGAGAAGAGTGACACCGCATTAAAAAAAGTTAATATGGATAATACTGTTTATTGGACATTCGAAATTCTTTTGCTGAAACTGGAAATATCCATTCAATCTATTTGTCCTTTAAGTTATTTGGTCGTTGCTACACGTGGTTAGAAGATGACAAACTGTACTATCAGAGTTTTGGTTGACTTCTTGTTGACCTTTCCTATGATCTTCTACCATAGTTTGATAGGATTTTTACAAACCTATTTCGTTCCAACTAATAGATGACACAAACACAATGACTATTAAACTAAATAGTGGATCTGGTGAACTAATAGATTATTTTGACCAAGAAGATGACATGTTCGTCCTTAGGAGAGAATAAGAAGCGATCTCAATATATTATTATAAACAAGAATATGACAGATACATCCTTATGAAAAAAACTAAGAAGCGATGTCAATACATTATTACGATTTTACACTTGTAAATGAGTAATGAGGACTAATTGTACTCTCTCCGCTAAACCACCCGTACTTGTATAAATACACAATTCAGCAAAGAGAGAGCTTTACAATCCTCTTTGAAATAACGGTGTTTCTGTGTCAGGCAGCCCGTTTGGTGACTTTTCGACACTCCGTTCTTAACCGGTAACTCTCTCTCTCTCTCTCGATATACTTTGTAGATCTCATTATCAACTCTTCTTTTTCACTAATCACTTTCTCTCTCCTTCATTTTCCATTCACTTTAATTTCTCTTCTTCTTATAGCTTCAGTTCGATATTTTTTTCTTCTTCTTTGTATTTCCCCCCAAAATTGCATCTACTCAATTTGAACTCACCTTGACCAATTTCTAGGGTTACCGGAGCACCACAAATGAAAACTACTACTAATCAAGCTGATGAACTCGATGCTGATACCATGCCACCGCCTAATTCCGTATGTTTCTTCTCAAACCCTTACTTTCATCTATTCAATGAATTCTTCTACCTCAATTCACTGAACTGAATGTTGTTTGTTTCGTTGCAGAAAAGGGTCAGGGTCATAAAAGAACTAACTTTTCAAGATATGTATCAAAACCAAGACTTGTTTGACCAGGACGATGATGAGGACGATGATTGGGACCCGTCTCAGAACCAAGCTCATGACGGAGTTGGTCAGACCTCGGTGTCCGATGTCATCCATGAAGTTTCAGAAGCCAATCCACAGCCTAATGCCGTAAGTGTCTTCTCAAATTATTGTTCATTTTTATATTTCATTTCAATGTTTGATTGAGACCAAGGTTTAAACTGCATTGTAATTGTTTCGCGATGATTAATATTGTGGAAAATTGTAGTCTTATTGCAGTTGATGTGGTTATAATTTTGTTTGTTTATTTAAATATTGAAAACCCTTGGGTTTGGGGCCACAATCATAGTAGAGGGCCATTTTGTAAAACCTTGATTGAGACTGACAGTGTTGTTTGTTTGACTGCAGAAAAGGGTTAAGGTGCAAAAGGAACTAACTTTTCAGGACCTGTATCAAAGCCAAGAGTTGTTTGACGAGGATGATGAGGAGGACGATGATTGGGACCCAACTCAGTTGCAGAAGTGTCTCGAAGTCATCAAGTGGTTCTGTAAAAATTGTACTATGGATAACCTAAACAATGATGTCTGTTGCCAAGTATGTTTGTAATTTTTCTTTCCCATTGTATATAGGAAATCTTATTATTTTATGGATAGTTATCAATGGTGATATATGGACTGGATTCGGTGGTGTTATTCATCTCTTTTCATTATTACCAATCATTCTTTAATTTTGCAAATAATAATTCAGTGATATCTTCTATGTACAGATATGTGGGGAGCATAAAGATTCTAAAATCCTGAGCCGTGGGCATTTTGCATCTCCCTTTGCACAAGATGAAGATCCAGATGAGATCCAGCCAAGTATAAAAAAACTGAAAGGTGAATATGCAGCTTGCTAATGATCCTGTCATATAGTTATAGTCGAGTCCAAATGTTCTACATCATGTTTCGGCAATATTGTACAAGTTATATTACTTTCAAAAAAGAATCTTGTCAAACTGCCTTCCAAGTTTGTCAATTGGTTGCCTTCATTATGGCTGTTAATTTTAAGCTGTCAGAGGGAGGGATAGATGTTTATCAATTATCATTAAATTTTATATGTTAATTCATTAAAATTTATAATCACTCCGTGGTTGCTTGACCTCATTTTCTTTTTCCCGTAGCACTCAAGTTAAATTACGAGTGAAAAGAACGGACAACAAAATTTGATACTCAACTGGTTTCCTTTTAGACGTAAACCCTTTTTTTTTTATATACAAAACGCTGATTTAATTCTGTATATTTTTAAACCCCTTTGTATTTGAAGAAACGTTATTTAAAAGCATATTGTAGCCCATGCTTGATCCTAGCTGTTTAGGTTCTAAATGTAGAGTTGTGCATATGACACATAAATCAAGGGAGCTCTATGTTTTTTTATCCCTTTAGCTTGTATGGAGTTATCTAAAAGAATTTTTACAGGCTGGTATCAGTAGCGCTTTTGTATATCCCTATGTTTATTCTTACTAAAGATATTATCATTCTCATATGGTTGTATGTGGATTTTGCTCCAGTGTGGTATCAAACTCCAAATTTATTTCAGTTTTACCCTTGTCTTTGTAGACGTTGGCTCACTGGAATCAGCAGCAAACAGTTCTACGGCAATTGGCTTTGATGAAAGAATGCTGTTACATGCAGAAGTATGGTTCTACTTGTTTTGTTGATTCCCTTTTTACCCCTTTTCAAAATTTGATGCTATGCCTTATTACTAGTCTACTAGCACATGCATTATCATTTTGGTCAATATCCAATCAATAATTTCTTTATTTTCAATGAAACACTAGTGTTTTCATGCCTTTGTTTCGTATGCTTTGAAAATGTTAATCTGGAAAAGAGGAACATTCAGTACTCACCCACCCTATAATAGTAAAGTTATACACTAGTGTATTTATGGGCAGCTCGAGGAGTTTTAATTGATAATATATCAAAGTAGGGCCTTTCTTTTACGAATATCTGATTCCATATATGAAAAATGTAGTTCTAGTCCGTTCGTATTTATTGCCAGTTGTCATTATTAACCCTACTTTTTTTTAATACTATCAACTAATTTCCATTTTAAACATACTCAAAGTAGCATGTTTTGTATGTATTATCTTTTAAATTTGTATATTAATTGTTTTGTAGTAAACTTTAAGTGTTTCAAGATTATACCACTTTTGCTGTAAATTTTAATCATTATGACATTTTTTCATGATCATCATTCTGACATGTTTCTGTGAGTGTTTCAAAATTATTTACTTATATTATAGCTTTTGACCAACTATCGACCCGGGTGTTGTCATAACCTGTGTATGGATACCATCTGCTATGCCGCTATGTTCCGTTTTCCCCCATCTTTTCTAAATCAGAAAAAGCTTGTTTGCTTGGTCCATGGTCTATGTTACGCACCACAACAGTTTCATTATTGTAGCATTGGATTTTATGTATCACTATCCCATGCATGCACTATGATGATCTGTATTTTTCTTTGCTAGGAATTTCATGTTTGTCTATCTGATAATATATTTTCTGGTGGTTGTTGGTTTGAGTAGGTTGAAATGAAACCACGTCCACACCCTGAAAGGCCAGATCGCCTTCGAGCAATTGCTGCTAGTCTTGCCAGAGCTGGTATTTATCTATCCAAATATTTGCTATTACCATTCATTTTTTTGGGCTATTGATATTTACCACTTAGCCTTACTACTGATTTCCTTTCAATTTTCATTTGTCTTAGATAAATAATCATACTGATCAAGTGCATTAATTGTCAAATTTGAGTCACATAGGTATATTTCCAGGAAGATGCCATTCAATTCCTGCCAGAGAAATCACTCAAGAAGAACTGACGATGGTAATTGCCTACACTATACTTTGTATAAATATGTGCTGTGCACGCACATTTCCACCTATTTAATAGCTTTTTTATCGAGAGGTCCCCAAACAAATAAATGTAGGTCAATTGCTGGACATACTTGCCAATTATATTTACCAGATGCTGTTTTTGGAGGCAAAATTGATCTATTTCCTTAATTTAAACGTTATATGTTATAAAACATGAATGGATCATGCTCTTTTATTAAACACCAACAATCACGGTTTCAGTATTGGTTATTCATCCATAGATCTCAAAGGTAACTGTTGGACCATCACACAATTCTAACCACTTAAAATATTGGAATTGAAGGTTCATTCTTCGGAGCATATTGAATCTGTGGAAGTTACAAGCAAGTTAATGTCTAGGTGCGTTAATCTATTTCTTTCTCGTGGTCTGTCGCTCTCTGTTATATTTTGTTGCTTCTTCCTTTTGTATAGATAATATTTGATTTTAATACAACTTGTATCCTGGCTTTACTGGAATTCATTAAATGCTTCAGTTTTAAATTTTTAATACCTCTTGTTTTACATTGGCATTAAATCTTTATCATGATCAATGACCTTTATTTTCAGTTATTTTACTTCCGACACATACGCCAATGAGCATTCAGCATGTGCTGCTAGGTTGGCAGCTGGGTTATGTGCCGATCTAGCATCGGCAGTTGTTTCTGGGCGTGCCAAAAATGGATTTGCTTTGGTACGAATCATTGTGTTTCCGTTGATAACTGTCATTAGTATTTGAACAATTTAAGGTTTGCTGTAGTTAATGCTTGTTCCTCACTAAAATCAGGTTAGACCACCTGGTCATCATGCCGGTGTAAAAGATGTGATGGGGTTTTGCCTTCACAATAATGCTGCAGTGGCAGCATTGGCGGCTCAGGCTGCAGGGGCTAGGAAGGTGCTAATTTTAGATTGGGTAATGTCTTCACTCATCTATCTCTGAAATTATGCGATTTTCCTGAAGGCAGTGTTGACTAAGACATTCAATATGCTATTTAAATATCAGTTGATTGTACTCCCTGATCATTGCAGGATGTTCATCACGGAAATGGCACACAGGAAATATTTGAGCAAAACAAATCAGTGAGCTGGATTTAATTATTATTTTGCTCTCCTTTCTTTTACCTTTAATTGTACTAATATTGACCTTTTCTTCAAGGGGGCTGCTAATTTACACCCACCTAAAGTCACTAAGGAGTAAGTTAGCTAAGTAGCAACATACACCAACTTGGTTTTGACTAAAAAACCAACTTTCACTGTTGTAATCACTTGAAACTAAAGGATAGTTGTCAATTTCACTTTAGTTTTTTTAAAAACCTTAACTTCCTAAAACAAAAATATAATTCGGTACACCTAGGATTGAGAATTGACTTTGTAATATATTTTTTTTTAACTTTGAATCTTCTATGTGAATGTTTTTTTGTTTTGCGTAAAAAAACAAGAGGCTTAAGTGCTTTTTTTCCCCAGTCTATTGCATTTTTCATTGGTTCAATACTAATATATTTACTAGCTATGAAAACAAAGAAGAGGCTTTTAGGGCTTTATCAAGAAAAGAAAAATAAATAAGGAAAACTTAGTAACCTTAATTCAAAAACAACGGGATTGAACGTGTTATACCTGGGATAATGGTAATGGTAGATAGAATAACATTGTTATAGGTAAAAACGGTTACATGATATTTTGAACTATTATAATTATTATTTTTTTAATTAATTAAATTAAACTTACAAAACTACCCTTCTGTTTAAAATTGGTTTGAATAATGGCAAATGAGTTTTTTGGTAAAAAAACAAGTGGGTGTAACTTGTTAACTTACTTCTGAGTGTGTTTAGGATGGTTGTAAATTAGCAGCCCCCTTTATTCAATTTTTTCCACATTGGTGTTTTTTAATTTTTTTGAATTCGTTTCACTGTAACATTTTATGAGCTACGCACTTCCTCGTCATTTTAATGATGCTTATGAGTATTATCTATTCTGTAGGTCTTGTATATATCATTGCATAGACATGAGGACGGAACATTTTATCCCGGTACTGGAGGTGCTCATGAGGTATTTGATTGCAGATAAATTTTCAAATTAAACTGCTGCTGCTGGCCAACTCAGCCAAGCACATTTTGGTCTGGTATTAGTGAAAATATTTTATGGGGTGTTTTTTTTTAAAGAAACTAAAACAGGTAGAGATAAAAAATTCATTGAGGAATTTAGCTTGGGTTATGCTGACAAAAAGGGCTGGGTTATGCTTTAGTATTGTCCTGCAGATACAATTGAAGAGTTTCATCGACAGGAATTTGTCTAATAGAGTTCAGTATTATGTGTAAACTACTTGAAGATATGTATATACCTTTTTCTTTGAGATGCTTACTGTTGGAAATTTCGCCTTCATTGCGGTCTGCCCCTAGCCGCCTAATTGCGGCATTTGGGTTGCCTTCATTGCAGCCTTCAACACCTTCATTGTGTTGGGTTTGAAGGGGTTGATTTAGCCCCACTTAGAGCATGGCTTGTGTAGTGTTTATAAAGCTTAGGCAACATTACTTTACTAGCCGGTTTTGTAAGGATGAGTTAGGCTCAATATAAAGTCTGAGACTTACTATTCAAGATTCAAACTTATGTCCCGATGATGGTTTAGTTATTGACTTATTTCCATGTGCTTTTGGTCAAATGGGCATTAATTTGTTTCTTCTATCATGCTATTCTGCAATTTGGTTGCTGTACTTCTATCTTGGGTGTAGAAGGGATGCTGTCCATCATGTTTAAATTCTGAGAACTGAGAGTACTCCCAAGTATTTTTGTCTTTTCAGGTTGGTTACATGGGTGCAGAAGGTTACTGTGTGAATATTCCATGGAGTCGAGGTGGTGTTGGTGATAATGATTACATTTTTGCATTTCAGCATGTTGTACTTCCTATAGGTTAGTATTTATTGGGGCCTATTGAAGTTTATTTTATTCCTAGTCCTAAAATATGTTGATCAATAATTTCAGAACCATGCCTTTTAGGAAGAGTAAATGATTAATTAAAACAACTTCAAGATCAGACATTTTGTTTTTCCTTAATTACCTGGGAACACATAAAACAGATCTTCTCACGATTATAACATTAGTTGTTGAAATCAAAATGTGAATATCTAAGAAGAGGAGTAAATAATAAAATAATCTTAACTTTGGGGGAACTGAAATAATCACAAGTCACAACCAAACATGTTTGACTTTTGTGATGTAAAAGTGATCATAGAAAGGTAAAATTAATTTTTTTCCAAGATCAGTTGAGACTTGCATAGGGATATAGCATTCTTGTAGCTTTTTGATCTGGAATTCCTTTTATGATCTCAATAAAAGTAATATCACAGTCAATGTACCAGAACCTATTTGCTAAGGAATTTATCAACATGCAAACTGTTTGTCAAAAGAAAATCATAGTCTAATATGCCTGATGTACTTCCCAGGAAGACTGATTGATTGGCAGCTGGCATCAATTCCAAAATTACATGAATGAAAAATAAGTTTAGTATAGGGTGGCTCGGAATATTGGATCATACCGTGTTTTTCATCTTAAAAGAGTGCCTTTATTTCATATAATAGTCTATTCTCCCTTTTGGTTGTATTTTTAAAAATAGGCAATATTCTCTGCTCGAAACATTGACATTGAATGGCATTCCTGTTCAGCTTCTGAATTTGCTCCAGATTTTACCATAATATCAGCAGGATTTGATGCTGCTAGAGGTGATCCCCTTGGAGGCTGTGATGTAAGGATTTTAACTCGATCTTCATTTTTTTATTAAAATAAAATCATCGGCAGGACTATGCAATAAGTTACATCTATCCACCATATAAAGAACCTAATCTCCTGTTTGAATTTTTTTTAATGACAAATCTTCTGCTTAGTTTTATTGAGGATTAAAAAATTCACTGTACTTAAAAATTGAAATAACTTAATTTGTTAGCATGCTATTGGGCTTACATCGAGTTTTTCATCTATTATGCAGATTACTCCCTCTGGCTATGCACAGATGACGCACATGTTGAATGCCCTTTCTGGTGGAAAAATGCTTGTTATTCTTGAGGGGGGGTTTGTGGCTCATACCTTAACTGTTTAGTGTTCTATTAACCTCTAGATTTTGCTTCAAGTTGATCTAAATACATTTTATTGCAGCTATAATCTTCGTTCTATATCATCTTCTGCAACTGCAGTAATCAAGGTGAATTCTTCTGCCGTTCATTATCTATAGTGATATCCCTGTTTGGGTGTTCCTCTTTCATTTATTTTGTTTTACCCCTTCTGGAATACTGGTGTAATTGACCAGTCATTTAGATTTTTCATGTATATATGCAATTTTTTGCATGACTGTGACTTGTGAGAATAATAAATCCGAGCCATTTTTCTTGTCGATAATTTTTGGTTTCTGACTGGGGTTCTATTGGAACAGGTATTACTGGGTGAGAGTCCTGTACGTGAACTGGAAAATAGTTTCCCTACCAAATCTGGCCTCCAAACTGTTTTCGAAGTCCTCGACATTCAGAATAATTTTTGGCCTTCCTTGAAACCTATCTTTAAAAATGTGATGTCACTTTGGGAAATGCAATGTCTTGGGAAAAAAGGTGAGGAACTGTCTTGATTTGTATTTGTTAAATTTTGCCGCCTTAGTTCTTTCTGTAATTGTTTTATTTTGATATATTTGACCTTGCTCGGTTGGAATGGTGGGGTTACCTGTGGGTGGGTAGAGGATTGCTTTTTTGTGTTTTTGTGTTTTTTTTTTACAGAATTTTTGTTTTTTTGTTTAGTTTTTTGTTTTTGATGATTGTGGGTAGGGGAAATTTGGTTCTCATCCCCCACTTTTAAAAAATTTCTGTGCACCCTTGCAGTAGAGATTAGAATTAGGACTTTTGGTGAAGCTCTGAAGTACTACCTAATTACAATTAGTTTTTTTTTAGGCAAACAGACAAAAAAGAGACGCCGAATTTTGGCACCAATGTGGTGGAGGTGGAGTCGCAGAAGTTTCTTATTCCATATGCTGAACGGCCATCTTCGTGTAAAATCAAAATGACTTTTCTGAGCTGAACTTGAAGTACAGGAATACCTATTAGTTAATCAGCATTTTGTATATTCCATCTTGATTCCAGACAAATATATTTTTTGGTTGACCTTGTAAGTGCGGAGGTTGGCACAGGAATTGGGAGAGAGGGGGGGAGTAAAGGACAAAATGACTTCCCTGTTACTTGTTTGAATATTTTAGAAGCTGCTAAGATAGGAATCATCTTTGTACTTGTTAATTGAAAAGCAAATTGACATTAGAAACACCACCTTTCAATTTAATGCATGCAGCATTTTCCGTTATTGAATTGGGTTTAAATGGTAACATGTCAAACGTAAGCTCATTCTTTTTAGAATTTTGCACAAAATAATTGAAGACTATGCCGTGCTTGTTATCTTATAAGAGAACCTCTTGTTGGCAACAAAAAGTTGTTTTTAATAGGGGTGTGTTTTCAGCTTATTTCCTTAAGCTCTGTAAGATAGCTTCTGAAAGCAGTCTATAGCATGTATGAAAACAATTCAACTTTGCTATAAAATTAGTTTAAATACAAGCGTTTAACATGACAAATGCTAATGTTATAAGCTGTAAATTAAGTTGTTTATACATACATGTCGTAATTATACATGCATGCATATGCAATGAATTGGCATGCAATCCTGAGTCGCGATGACCCAGAAACAACGGAGCTGGACCTCAAGGTTCCTTGAAGTTTTGACAAATGCATATGCAGTGAATTCATTGCATGCCAATTAAGTGGATTGTGTAAAATTAAGTGGATTTGTCTTGGATCCTGGTGGGAGTAATCCAACATCCAGTCTGCCATGTCTACTATTATGAAGCAGCTTAGAAGATACAAGTAGATACCTACCATGCATGCCATCCAATCCATTAGACAAAAAAAAAAAAAAAGAGCTTTACTGAGCTATATATGGATCTTGCCTGAAATAATTTAGAGCTAGCCACATTCCCTGCATGGGATGCAATTGTCAGAGGATGGAGATGAAAGTGAGAGTGTAGGAAGAATACATGGACGTAGCTGTTGTCTGTCCATCTCTCGCTTTTTCTCTTGCATAATTCAAAAATCTACGTTGTTTCGTTTAATTCAACTTAAATTTGAGTACTCTCAATGAAGAAATGTCATTTAAGCAATTTTTCGTATGCCTGTTAAATTCAATGTATTTGTGTTGTCTGCATGAATTTATGGACTTTTGTTTGATTTTTTTGGACAAGTGGCATTTGAATCATTATGATAAATGCCGATTTTGGAAAAAGCAGCCTTCATAAACCCATGGTGATGGATTCTACTAATCATGTTAATATTTTTCATGTTACTGACGTATCTAATGATGCCTTTTTCAATAATAGTTTTAAGTCTTGATTTCCTACAAATAACAGGACACGTATCATAACTTTAGATATAGGCTTTAAATTTAGTGATGTTTATGGAAAATAACAAGTTATTTTTACACAACTTTCATAAAGCCACTCAACAACAACCACTGGACCCCTCTTGCAAGGCACTCAATTCATTATTAACTTGTTTCTACACTGATCATATACAGACATATAAAAAATTCTGAGCAATTTATTTCATTTTTTCCTGAGTATTACTTTTCCTACCCTATGCCCTTCTTATGCACCCTACAAAAATTACTAAATTGCCCTTTGGAAAACCTATTCCGGACAGTTAACTTCTGGTCCGGATTACATTTTCCAGACTCATTCGAAGTATAAAAGGGCGTTCACCCCCCATTTTTACAGTTTCACTTACTCTCTCTCTCTCTCTCTCTCTCCCTCTCTATCTATCTCTCTCTCTCTCTAATCCCAAAATCCGAACTGCAAAAATCTAACCAAAATCGATGAAATCTTGCTCAAACGGACCGCATTTCAATCTTGACAAACATCACATGGAAGGTTAGTTCGATTTCTGTATGCATGCAAGTAATTTGTTCCGTTTTTTTTCCTCTATGTACTGAAGCAATCCGGAATTCGTTTTCCGAACTGGATTGTTGCTATTCGGAAAATGAATTTCGGAAACACCCAACATTGGTTTTGACCGTCTGTTCTGTACTGTTCTGTGCTGATTCTCTTGTGTGCATGTTACAGAAGGTTCAACCTCTAATACTCGGCGCGTAAGGGAGGCAGGACATGCTTCCCGTAGGAGAGAGCGTCTCCAACAGCTGGAGGAAGAAGGTGGTGTTCCTCCGAGGCGTCGAAGAGGACGTCGTGCTGATGTCGAGCATCAGCCGGAGCAAGAGAATATGGTAGATGACGTGGACGCGCAACAAATGGAGGAGCAGGAGCTTGTGGAGGAGCTTGAGAGAGTGGACGAGGAAATGCAAGATGCCGACCCACGACGAAGGCGAAAGAAGAAGGAGAAGGTGGTGGACCCTGAACTATTAGATGACTATCTCGGTGGCCCATACGAGACTGGCCTGCTGTGGAAGCACCATGTGCACGTGGCCAGGAAGGTGGCTGATGGCGGGGTATTTATTAATGTTAAACTCACTTTATTAATGTTAATCTGTGTGAAAATAATGTTGATATTTGTGTAACTACCTGTTTATGTAATGTTAAATCTGTTTGTGAAGCCATGAGTTTAAAATCACTTTATTAATTTTAATTATTTGTAGTGGCGTGGAAAATTAAAATGCATCAACAACAGAAAGAAGATAGAAGAGATGCATGATAAAGAAGCCATCCCTGTCATGGCTGCAAAGTGGTGGCAGGACAGATTGCATGGCACCAGCCTTGGTCGGCTCCAGGATACCAGCTACAACTTGATTGGCCATGGTCTGATTTGTGCCTTTGTGGAGAGGTTACACGAGGAGACTTCCAGCTTCCACCTTCTGTTTGGGGAGATGACAGTCACACTTGATGATGTGGCCTGTTTGCTGCATCTCCCCATTAACGGCATGCTCATGTTCCACGGGTCCATTTCACAGAACGAGGAGGTGGAATTGATGGAGACGTACTTGGGGTCTAGTACGGGTGATGCTCTTAAAGAGGTCGAAAAGACCAAAGGTGTACATTGCCGATTTAGCTACTTGGAGAGGATCTTCAAGGAGCGTTTGAAGGAGCAGATGGATTTGGAAACCGAGTATGGTGTGACTCAGGAGGTGCAGAGGTTGCGGGACCACGTTGTCCGCATATATTTGCTATACTTGGCGGGGATCACAATCTTCACTGACAAGAGACCACATCTATGCCAGAGGATGGAGACCTTGCGTACTTACAACTTAGGGGAATGATGAGCCGCATCAGAGACCACATCTATGCTGTGATGAGAAGTGGTCTGGTGCTGAAAGGGACTGAAGAATGACATCATTTGGATGATGCGTTGAAAGAGGTGCATGATGGAAAAGTTTACCGTCGTCGGGGAGCTACTGACGGTGGCAGGGGCGGCGGTGGTACTGGTGTAGTTATTAGGAGTTGATTGTATTTTATTTAATTTTAATGTTTGAATCTTTTGGATAATTATGTTATGTACCATTTGAATAATTATGTTTAATTAATGTTTGAAAATTATATTGTGTTGTTAATTTTGATGTTATAACTTGATTTTTTGGTTTGCAAAGGCCAACAAAATTGACTAAATCTGCTCTAAAACAGAGGCTCAGCCAAAATAGATGACTTCTGCCTCTGTACTGATGCAGTCTGGATTATATAATTCGAACATGATTATCACTTTCCGGATTATATAATCCAGAACCACCGTTCACCACTCCCTTTTGTTGACTTTCAACGGGGTGATTTACGCTTTTCGGATTATATAATCCGGAAGTTATCTACAATTTTCAGATTATATAATCCGAATCCATCTATTCATAACTGGCATCATCATCCATCAGGGTGGATGAAGTGCCAAAATACACGAATAAATCCGGAATTAATATTCCGGAATGGTTTCGGATTCTATAATCCGGACAAGGGGTATTTTGGGAAAAAAATAGGGCGCGCGAGGAAAGGCATAGGGTGGAAAAAGTAATACTCTTTTTTCTTTATATGCATTTGGAAGAAAATTTGACAAGTACTTGTCAAAGGATTTTAAATTATGGATCGTATGTCTAATTTCTACAATAAAACCCCTTTATTTCCTACCTAGCCCTCAACTCTTTTCTTTTTCAAGTTTTTGCATGTATTTGGTTTTTTTTGTTGTTGAATAATTTGCAAGTATTTGGGTTGGTCGTATAATTTATTTATTTTCAAAATATTTTCCCTTTTTACATTGTATAATCTCCTTAGAAAATGATTAATTAAATTTCTGTTTGTCTAACATTTTTAGTATTGTAGTGTTTCTCCGCACAAACTTTTTTGTCGTACGAAAAGTTACAAAGGAGAGAAAATGAATGGAATAATAAAAAGTTAATCTTACAATGGCAGTATTGGAGTATATGGTTATAGTCAGTTATATTGTTGGTTAGTTCAATTACGGTAGTTATATATAAGTACTGTTTGGATTGGCTATAGTTAGTTTGCTATGTTTGCTCATCAATACTTGTCATGAGAATTTTGAATGATTTTGCAAATTAGTATCATGTTCTCATAATTTGAGTCATCAGAATATCCATATCTCCTACAAGTATTAAATGGTTCATATCATAGGACTTGAACATATATTCAAAATTAGTCTAACTCATCCCAAAAACTTGAATGGGTTGGGGAGTGTCCAAAACACCAAGTATATGTATTTCAATGCTACAAAAAGAACTATTTATTAGCATCTCTAGGAGACTAGGGCCCTGAAATGGTGAAAATTCTCAAATAAAAGGGACATGACATGATCATAATCTTGGCAACAAAGAGAAGTTCATTACTTTCCTTGGAATTTAATATAATCATATCTATGTACATATACACCAAGACCCACCACCTAATAAGGAAATCTACTAAATCAACTAAAACATAGTGTATACTTAGTTTTAGTACCATTATTGAATTCCTCAAATTCTTTTGAGTAAATTAACTAGAGCAAATTTAGCATAGCAAAGTTGTGACTTAACTTTCCACATAAAAGAGGATTTTTCTTTAAATCCTCATTAAAACTAACAACAAATAAAAGAAAGAGGAATTTAGCCAACATTGGTTGGTTCAGTTGGTAAGAATTCAGCCTAAATCCCCCAAGAATCTCATCGGTGTTAAATATGTAAGTACCTCTGTCACTACACTCTGAGTTTCGAGACTTTCTCCGACCCTGATGAGCCTCCAAAATCCAACTCTCCTAAACTTTATTTTCGACAAAAAAGAAAGAAAAAAGAAAGAGGAGTTGTCATTGGTGCATTGTTGGAGGTGCCATAGGGTAAGCAAGAGGTACAACATAAGGTGGATGATGATGAGGATGATGGGGAAGCATAACAGGTGTCCCAACTGCAGATGCCATATGAGCAGGAGGAGCAACAACAGGATGTCCAACTGGTGCTCCATACATTCCTAAACCACCAGGAGGGTGATGAGGCTGAACTCTATGCTTCATTGATTGTCCTAAACCCATTGTATTTGAAGGGATTGTGTTACCATGTTGACCTGTTATTGGTGCTTGATGATTACTAGCTACATCTCCATTGTTAACACTAGTAATATCATGGATACTAGACCTTCTTCTATCTCTATTCATTGAATTCAACCTTATGAAATACTTTTGTGCATGACTTGCTACTTGTGTTGGTGTCCTAGATATCACAAAATTCCTTGATATGCTCCTCCAATCTCCTTTTCCAAATTTATCTAAACCAAGTAAAAATAACCTGAAAAAAAGAAACAAATTAAAAAACTTGTTACTTAATTAACCATGTTAATTAATTACCTTGAATTGAAATGAATCCTTGTTTTGTTGAAATTTAGTACATCTAGCTCATATAGCTAATGAAATATATTTGTGCACACGGAAAGACAAACAGATAGACAGACGAACAGACAAATAGATTAATAGATAGATAGATAAACGAGAGATCGTTGAACAATTATATGAAGGGTTCAATTCAAGAAGTGTAAATGTAATTAGAAAGTACCTATGTTCTTCTTCTGTCCATGGAATTCCTTTTCTCCTTTCTTGTTCTGATGATGATGATGACCTTGACAATCCACCTTTACCACTACTATGGTGAGTTGAGTCATGTCCTAATCCAGAAAACCCACTTCCAAAATTACAACTTGATCTTTTATCTGAACTTGTGGTGGCCTTGGAAGAATCTTTGTTTGAAGAATTAATAGTTTCTAATTCATTAGCATAATTTGGCAATGATACATGACCTTCCTCAATTGCACTAACATCATCTACCAATACTTGGTAATGTTGTTTCACTTGTTCCATACTTTTGTTGGGGACAGATGAAGCAATCTTTTCCCATTGTTCTTTTGAATCTTCTTTTTCAATCCAATGCATGGCTATAGCATTCTCAAATGCTTTTTCTTCTTCATAGCTCCAAATGGCTCCACTTGATGACATGTTGGCTCTTGGTTGGATTTCTTTGGAATTATGGTTCAAAGTTTAGAGAATGAAAATGGTGAAATTAATTGAAGATGGGTGTGTGTGTGTGTGTAATGTAAGTCTTTTTTGTGAGTGGAATTTGTCTCTACATGACATGGTAGTATAGAGGGTGCGCAGGATAAGGGGAAGAATCAATTTTGAGAGGACCACACAATGAAATTTAAGGGAAGTGTTATTTGTCATGTTGGTTCATGTAATATTTTTGTTTCACCCTCAGTTACACCGACCAAATTGTCGGTATTTTGCTTTATTAACCATGATTGTTGTCGTAAAGAAAAACCGTCGAGATTAATGAGAAATCATAGGTATCTTTTGAGGGATATTTGGATTAGATGTACTTAAATTTCAAAGTATAATCCATTTATTCGTATTTTCTAAAGTTTACAGTATGCGGTTGGTTTCGGTAGTAAATGACTCGGACAAGTGACTAGTGTTAAATATTTGTTGAGGATCTGTTGTAATAACTTGATTAAGAAGACGATGAAGATAAACATGATCAAGAATGCACATAAATTTAAAAGCGTTTGCGAGACATACTAACTCTTAGGTTCAATTCGTTCTCATCAGTTATGTCAACCGGATGCAAAATGGTATACTGACGAATCCCCTTCAGAATAACTTCAAATCCTTAACGTGACTTGCAAGATCACACCAAGTGTATCGATCAATGGTAATTTTGAGAATAAAGTTCTGTCAATTTCTCTCGTGCATTAGAGAAAAGAAATAATGACTTAATATTATTTTTGACAGAATTCTGACTCACAAGAATGTGATTTTGTGTCTATTTATAAAGAAACAACTCTTTAGAAGAGTTTGTTCGTGGGTGATTCAACTGCTTCAATGATCAAGCATTACACCCTTTCGTTAAAAGGTCTTTTTTAACCATTGCAACTTTCCAAATTTATATTTTGAAAATTACTCTCAAAGTAGTTAGATGTTCAATCGCTCACCAAATAGCCACCGTCTAATCCTCCCTCTTTCCAAACTTAACCACCGCGATGTAGCTCTCTCAACCGGTGGTGCGACGAGAACTGTTTCTCCGCACCTTCTCCTCCCTCTCTTTGGGATTTTCACTCCTTTCCTCTGGCGATCTCCTGTCTCTGTCACCGTTCATCCGTCGTGGCCAGCTTGCGTCGTCGTGTTTTGATGGTGTGAGGATGGTTTGATTCGGATTCCTGTTTCGGACTCGAATTCAGATTCGGTTTTGGGATTTCTGGTGTTGGTTGGTGGATTTTTGGGTGGTGAGTTGGGTGGTTCTTTGCAGGGTCGGTGGTGGCTCTCTCCCTGCCTTCCTTCCTGGTTCCAGACATCCTCACCATTCAAGGCTTTTGATTTCTGATCCTTTCAGATCTGCTGAGATCTGCAGTTTTCTTGGCTTCCGATTCGTCGCCTTCACGCCGGTGGTTTGGGGTTTTTTTGGTGTTTCTGTTCGTTGGATATTTCCGTACTGTGCGTGTTGTTTTTGTTTGTATTGTTTGTTCTCTATTTTTGTTTGATCATAGATTGGGTGACAGGTGACGTGACCTTATTTTGCGGTGGTTCGGTTATGTAAACCCGAAAGGGTCTGGTCACTAACGTATTGGACTCATCCCTTGATCTGAGTTCGTACACGTTGTTTGCTCGAAAGAGCTTTTATGCTTGTTGTTGAATCAGGGAGCTGTTGGCACTTGGATTTTGTACCGTGTTGGCGGTCGATCCATTCGCCATAATTACACTCTAACTGTTCTCCGCAGATGTTCACATTTCATTCTTTTTTGTAACCTGGTTTCGCGCCCGTACGCGGGTTCGTTGGGTTACGCCTGTGATTCGTGAATTTTTGTTATGATAGATTAGAGTAGATCCACTTAGGCTGATTTATCACGATGTATTCCCATTTGGGTTTTCCTGAGTCAGGTCATATGTTCCCCCAGTCTTTGTATCGTTATCTTTTTATTTAATATATTATCTTTTTGCTTAAAAAAAGAAGAAGTTAGATGTTCAATCTCTAACTCTTGCGTATGGAGAAAAACTTAATTGGAATGGAAAAATCTACTTTGTTTGTCCAATAATTTTCCAACAAAGATTAGTAGTTAATGCTAAACAAGATGGCGGATACTTCATATCTCCAATAAAAAATATTTATCTTTGATAGTTTAAAAATTTTGCACATATATTAAAAAAAAAATCATTTCGTCCTCGTGAACTTATTTCAGTTGGTTGGGACAATGCATTAAATATGCAAGGTCCGGGGTTCAAACCCCGGCCACTACCAAAAAAAAAAAATCATTTCAATATTAACATACATTTATACCAAAATATATCCTTATATTTATCATGAATATAATAAAAATTCTCATTTTTTAAATGCAAAGACTATAATCTATAAATACTCCACAACAAATAAATTTAATCTTTCAAAAAAAAAAAATTAACAAAAATAAACCATCTTAATTATATCAAAGGTATGATTATAAAAGAAAGATAAGTTGTAAAAATAAATTTAACACTCATTCTTTTGAAACAAAATAAAAATGCTAAAAACACCCAAGTTTTAAAAATGGGGTATATGTTTTTTCTACTTAATCAAGAGGTGAAATAAGGACGACATGATTTGATGACCGAGGAGGGAGAGTTAAGAAATGCAGTGATAAAGAGGTCGACGATTCGATTCTATCTCTCAATAAAAGCCAACGCCACTATGTTTGTCATTTAAAATAAAAAACTCTTAGAATCATGATTATACCATGATCCAACATCTATGGCATTCCATAATCCAACAACCAACATCTATGACATTGAAAGTACTCTTGACTATGTACAATTTGTATCCAACATTTTCCACATGTATATTTTTTAATCAAGCAATGTATCCATGTGCCAAACTGCAAATATTAAAATTTTGAAATAACTGAGATTCATCTAAGCAATTAATCTATTCAAATATATATTTTTCGTATACAACGTTATAAATCAAACCCTACTTCAAATAGTTAAAAAAACTCAAATATCTATAATTTAGGCGCCATACCATGTTGGTCCACACACGAACATCGGTAATCTCTATAATAAATTAAAATTTAATAACCTTTTACCATGTGTATTATCTTCTGTTATTAATATCTTATTTGGTAAATTTATCAAACTAAAAAAGACGATAAATAGTTATTTTTTGAGAGTGAAAATGACGATAAATAGTTAATCCTATTAATTTGCTCATTTTACATTTGTTGGAATAAAAAATATTCAAACATGTTTACCAAATCGTATCATTTATGTACACAGTTTGTTTAGGGAGTGAAGGGTCCAATTCAAAATACTCTTTTCGAAAATAATGATAGAGCATATGCCTTTTTTATTATACCAAGAAATTAATAAAGCTTTTTACTCTATTATGTCAAGAAATTGTATAAGAATGGTTAAAAACTTTGGATACATAATTTCTGAATAAGTTCATAAATAGTAGGGCCAGTAGAATTTCTTTTCCATATCGAATGGAATCTCGACCATGCTAATGAATAGACCACTGTTGACAAAGACAACTTCATTAAGGTATGCCTTCTTTTTCAATCACTTGATATTAAGTGATTTTAAGTGCTACCTGTGATTTGCCAACACTACTCAAACCTTTTTTTTTTATCAGTGGTAACTCCTAATTAAATACCCTTTAAGTGAAATTCACAATGATTATTTTGTTTGTAAATTATTTGTCTATCCAGAGTGAAATTGAAGATATATATGGTAACATGATGGCCTGAACAAATAATTCACAAAATACAAAGCACATATGCCCCCACTTTCAATAAAATTATATACAGTATTTGTCTTGTTAAGAAAGCCAAACAGGAAAGTGGACGTGGCCAATTTTCCACGTCTTCTCTAAGATGATATGAACCACATTTGTGAATTTCCCTTTTTCCCAAGGAGGAACCTTCTCATTCACACTATGAAAATAAAAGAATACCATCCAAATCTACACTCTTATTACATCAGAAACAGTATAGATATAGATATACATATTAATATTAGGTCAAGTTGTACCATATGTCCATAACAATGGAAACTTCTATATAATACTATATATACTCTTTCTTCTCTATCCAATTTCTATTTTGTTTTCATACAATTACTAGTATTTTAAATACCACCTGTTTTTTACACAAATAAAACACTCATTAGTGTGATTACAAAATAAAGAAATGTATGTATCTGATATTTGCATGTATTTTTTTATGGACTATAAGATATATAAGGATATTTTAAGAGAGGTGAATGTATTTTTCTCTTATTTTTATTTCATTGAATTTATCTCCGGATATGTTTTTTAATACCTTGTGCACAATTTATATATTAAAGTTAAGCAAGTTATGCTCAAACGAAAAATTACATATTTGTATCACGAGATAGTTTCTACATTCTCATTACAATATATGTAATGTATATACTGTATACAAGTTAGAAGTGACATTTACATATACGTCCAAAACCGGCACAATTTTATCATCAAGTAATAACAAACATTTCCTAGTGAGAGATTAAGACCTATTGATGCCTACCATATAACTACTACTTCGATACAAACTCGTTTTGGGGACAAGATAGAGCACAAATTTTGGATTATTGATCCACTACACTAATAGAAGTTAGTCCTAGTACCACACATTGTTTTGAGAGGGAGTACTCATGCTCATAATTAATTATGTATATGGAGATGGAGATGTCAACAAAATATACATATCTAAGGGTGTTGAATTCAATTTATTACAGTTTGTTAGCAAAACTAAAAAGTGAACTTTCTATAATAGAGAAAGAAGTTGGAAGAAATACTACTTACATCACTCTAGATTTAAATATTTCACATTTCTTTTTTATGAAGAAATACGTAAACCAGTCCCATATAAATAGCTTGATTTGTGAGCTAAAAGATTAAGCAGTAACACGTGAATTAAAACCGTAAAAATTGCCGGTAAACAAAATTTAGTAACATTTTTCTTCAATAAAAAAATCTGAGTCCTAACATACAATGGTCACGCCATATAATAGCACCAAAATGTTGCAATTCGAGTGATGGAGTGACAAGTGGGTGCCATGGTTGACGCATGTCATAAACATAATAAAAAAAAATCATTTTTGTCCTCTTTCTTATAGACTCGACTCAAGTGTTTCGAAAAGTACCTCAATAATTGAATGTGGCAAATTTCAATTTTGAATTTATATACCCACAAATTTTGAATACTAATATGTACTCCCCTCGTTAAAATCACAATACATGATATTGTATATACTCTTTGTCTTATTTCAAACATTAGTGGAGGAAGGCTTAGAATCCTCGTTGGAGGAAGAATAAAAAAAGTAATAAAATATATACAAGTTGGTCCCCCTTTCAAAAAGATGTAATATATTATGATGTAATTTATAATTTTATAAATAAATTACTTTTGTATAATGATGTAAAGTTAATAGGACTTATTTAAGCATTTTTTATTGGAGTCATTGGATCCTTAATAAGAACTTTTATTAAAAAAATTATAAATAAATGAGGTGTACATGTGAGTTCCATTGAAAGAGTCACCGTTAGTGTACTACCGTGGATATACAAATTTTTATCAACAAAAAAAAAACTTATACAAACCTTCTTCTCATGATAATTTACCTTAATTAGCAATTAGAAATAATCATGTTCAAATTTCAATCATACAATAGATAATAGTACATCTCCTCTCCCAGCAATGGGAATCCAAGAACTGTTAAAAAACCTAAATGAACATAGGATCTTGCCATCTTAAATACAAGGTTCCAGCATCCACTGGACTTTCTGGGAAGAGGTAAATACATGTCTTTGTAAGTGTTTGTCGTATACATGTCTTTTTAGTTTCCAGATTATGAACTGTTCTACTCTTGGCTTCGTTAAAATGCATATACATACTTTCAGGGGGAAACGAGTTTCCAACATGAAGGCAAAGGCAATGTATGCAAGCAAAAGAATTCTATGACAAGTCAATGTAATAACTACTCATGGACACAATCACTTGGTTGCAATTTAATGTGACTTGCTCGTGTTCAAGGGAGAGAAAAAAAAATGCAGTTGATAGAGGAGACCCCTCCACTAAATATGGCCAGCTGAATTTTCAAACGGAGATTAGTCATCAGCAAAGTTGGTAGATACTTCGCACCAATAACATGGTTGCCAAAGAATTTATCTAGGCTTACATCTCAGAATAAAAGTTAAAAACATTCTCAGATAGCCATCCAATTCTTCTAAAAAATAGTTTCATTTGAGCGAGCGAGCGAGAGTTAAGAATTGAAGCCAAGCTTTTACACATGATTGATCCCGAAAAAAAAGGTTGGGCAGATCACTATTCGTTACATTGATTGCAATCATTTATAAACACTCTAAGTATCTATTATATATACAAATTAGTTAAAGCAAAACAAAAATCAAATTCAAAATCCAAAGTAACCAACTGGTTGCTCTATTCTTCCTACCCCTTTGTTATGTATTAGACAATGTATAAGTTGGCGCATAATTAACTTGACAACAAAAACTGTAGCAAGTATTCACCATTTCACCTTGTTATATGTAACATTTTCTCACTTTCCTTTAGTCACACTGTCTTCTATGGTCTTGTTGTATATAAAAAAGTTGGTCAAGTTAACGCTTAGACATCATATACAGGCAAGCGCTCTGCAATATAGTTGCGGCAAATTGGGCACGCCTTACACTTCTCCGAGCAGAAGCTGCAGTTCATCCATGCAAATAAATTAGCATAAGGACAAGCTATGAATGAAATGTAACCAGTTGTATCATTGAATACCACATATTTTTATGTTATTCTTACTTGCAAAGGACACGATGTCTACATGGGAGTAATACAACACTAATCTCTCCCTCAAAACAAATTCGGCACAGCACTTTCTCCTGATAAGAACAAGAAATGAAACATATAAGTCGGCCAAATGAAACTTGATGATGAATCTAAATAGAGAAATTATTATAACATAAAACAAGAGCACGTCACTAAGATTTTGTTTAGGACACTGATCACTAAGATATAGTCTCAAGAGACTTTGTCCATGAGGTGTTGACTTAATAGTAAGAGCTTGATCTTCTGATCTAAGGGACAAAGTTCAAATCCCCTTGGAGACAGTTGTAAAATGGCTGTTAGTGATTGATGATTTATCATATGCGAATGAATCCATTCATCTTGTTAGGATCTTAAATAGTATTGACCCTTGCTGATGTGGATGATTTCTTCACACATCATATACGAGACTTTGAAAATTATGTAGTACAAACTACAAACAAACGACTAAAAGAACTTGTAGAAGTTATTAATTTTTACATTTTTAAGTCTTTCATATTCCTGTTGGCTGTATTTTGTAATTTCCGTCTGCTCGCCAAGAGCTGCCTGGAGTCTCCATACCTGACATTGCACAAAATTTAAGTACGCCAATGATGGAAATTTTTGTGATGAACTAAACATATGCAAGTTATTTAAATCATAATACTATAATTGTCCATATACATGAATAGAATCCACCGTAAACTGATCTATTGATTGTAGGAACTGTCATTACCTCCTCAGCAAGATCCCTTTTAGGCATTTTCTTAACAATCTCAGGAGGGTAACCACTGAATGTATTATACCTGTGCAGTGACAAGTCAAATGTTCAAAGAACATTAGAATTAACTACTATATGAACATATTTAGAAGAAAAAAACAAAAATAACTTATCAATCTTGCTTGTATCATAAAAAAGGGAGGAAAAAAGGATGTCTGGATACTTGTATATGTAGTCATATACAAGTTCCGGTGTTAAACAAAACAATAAAGAGAAACCATATATGTGACAACATATAAATCACATTATTCTTACTGCACACACTTCGGTTGTAATAATAAAATGAAATGATGCTTACCCAGATGCTCCCTCATGGTACAATCGTGCCTGTTCTTCCCGACTACCTTCATCAATTGACCACCAGCCTAGTAATCTGATTCCATGAATTGTCAGATCAGATTTAGTACAGAAAATTATATGCATATGGTAATTCAACAAGATCGCTGCTTTGCTTTTTAAAAATTTTGACCTTTAAACACTGGATTTTTCATCTCTAACCATACCAGTGGTAAAAATAATAATGAAAACAAAAATCAGATTACTAGCTTGAGGTTTGGAGATATTATTTTTATGTTTGTGCACCGAACCGACTAGAGCATCTTCTTGAAAAATATGACCCCAAAATACATTGGATTTGTTATCTAAAACCACAACAGTGAAAAAATATTGCAGTACAAGAAAAAAAATTAGATTACTCCTGAACTGAACTGAAGACATATATTCAGTTTCTGAACCGAATCATGCTTTACACATTCAACATGAAAGGACTCAAACAAATTGTCATATTTTATCGATTCAGTGCACACAATGCATTGTATCTACCTAAGAATTTTTGCAGGGTTTCATAGTTTGTAATCGCAATTGATATTAATTGTTTCTCTCTGTTATTATTCTTTACTCTTGTTTCTTGATAGACTTTCATAGTTACCATAGATAACCTAGCGTTATTAATTTGATCCCAAAGAATCACAAAACCTTTGAGCTTCCTATTCTTATGTAGTTTTCATTCTAGTTTAAAATAGCTGGTGAATAGAATATAGTAATCAAGGATTTATTTCATTTGAGAAACAGCTCGCAACATATGAGACTCATGTTAAATTTAGTCATAAAGTGGACAGAGGATCTCAGAATTGAGTCATAACAGAGTAAAAGTTACAGGAACAGAATGAAAAATTTAAATCAGGCCATCCAACATATTTAAAACCTAAATTTTTCCCTTGTAATGATAACAATAAAAGAAGATTTATTACCTAGAACCATGGTGCAAGAACCCCAAGCAGTCATGAGCTCTGGAAGAGAATCTAAAATAAAGTCCTCTACCAGCTCCGCTTCGTAGAAGAAGCACAAGTTTCTCCGCAAACTTAGATGCAGATAATAGCACACCAACACCTTGCAGTACGAAAAGGGGAGAGAAAAGAACTGCAAGAGGTAAATGTGCAGCAAAAGCAGGTGTTCCCTGAAATGCGAAACAGCTCAGTTTTCCAAATGCAATATGAATTTCTGAGGTCGGCTAAGCACACAATTCAGCATTCCGTACCTCTAAATGCATGCAAAGAAGAACCTGGAAAACAATGACCGGTACTTTCATGAAATGACCCCCTATGTCTTGGAGGCTACACATTCCCGCCTGACGTTGATCTTCTTCTGAAGAAACCAGTAAACCACTGTTCCAGTCAAGATATCTAATAGTAGTAGTAGAAGAACTGGGTTCTCTGGAACTTCTATGAATGACAGGATTGGACCACTTCGTACATACAAGAAATGCAAAGCACTCGGCAATGCTGCAAAAAAGTAAGATATAAAAACCATATACAAAAAATTCAAGTCAGAAATCTAATAAACACAAAGCTAATTATACGTTTCAGTGCGTAACAGTTAAGATAGAAACCTACGCGAAGTTAATAAATAAGTCCCACCAACCGAGAGAAGCTACACTACCTGTATCAGACAAGAAAAAAAAGTCATACTTAAAGAAAGATGAACTCGTGACTATGAGTATAAAATACAACAATTATATAAAAGAAATGAGTCCATCGTCACTTAGATGTTATCACAAATTTAAAAATGGTCAAATTAAATGGCATGGACTTCGTATTTATGTTCATGAGTAAAATAAGTCATCCGGACACCGTCGGATCATCCATTGCTACTTTTATATCAAATGTGCTGGTTCCTATTCACTTATTATTTTCAAAGTTCAGTGCAACATTGACTATTGGTATGTCAATAGTACCCTTACCATTTACTGCAGAGAGAAATAAGTGAAATGAGATAATGATTAGCCAGGGGTATTATAGGAAAAAGATAAATATTTCTCTCAAAAGTAACAATTTATTCTTCGTCTTGGTATACGTAAATAATCTTAAAACGACAACTAAAATGAACAGAGGGAGTAGAGTATATCTATAATGAATAATAGTTTTTACAAAAACTTTCATGTTTCACTGTGAAATATGGATAAAACATGAGGAATCAATCATCTTAGAACATATTGAAGATGATTGATAGAGGCGGTGGTGTCAAAAGCTAGTTGGATTACTGATTCTATACTGATGTTTTTACATGCCTTTTGCTTAAAAAAATCATTTTACAACACGTTGTCCATGCCACTCAAAAGATATCTGTTAAGATGGGGAAAAATAATAAAAATTCTGCTACATTTGTTAAGCATTCACGTCACATCTACTTAACCCCAGCTCATTAAAAGGGTACTTAATTTTAAGGGAACCAAATTTTCATGAATAAAGTAAAATTAACAGAACTTCTGTATTTATTTATTTTTGCATAACCAAAAGTCCTGTTCTTTCAGGAAAAATATTGAAGAATAATGTAACAAAATATAGTGTTTCCTTTTCAACAGCAGTGTAAGACAATATTTCACAAGATCACAACATTATTATCATGAGATTAAAAATTGATATGACAGAATACACACACACACACACACACACACACACACACACACACACACACAGAGAGAGAGAGAGAGAGAGAGAGAGAGAGAGAGAGAGAGAGAGAGAGAAAGATAAAAAAAAATC
>Ga0315913_1001373_pt1 | contig 26613 bp, 15 predicted proteins | sample MpolsnodulesMG_FD_207736 | JGI IMG/M metagenome (GOLD analysis project Ga0315913, IMG submission 207736) | Medicago polymorpha root nodule microbial communities from Los Angeles, California, United States - small nodules | ecosystem: Host-associated > Plants > Roots > Nodule | place: USA...
GGGATTTTGCTAAGCAAACCAGAATCCACCTTCCTATACTGGTTTTGCATCTGATCAAGTACCTTGTACACGAAGTTATCAATCTGATTGCCATACCTTTCACAGAGAACCAGGAGCTTATATGCAGCAACAAAACCTTAGGATATAACAAAATTTTGGCAATCAATTATATGAACAAAAAATATCAACTAGAAGGAAAACATCATCGTTGAACTTCTTAAAAGACATTATATCATCCATGCGAACCATGGAAGAAAAAATAAATCTCACACAATATAATATACATCAACATTGACTAACATATTCTTTCCAAGATTTGGTTCTTCATAGGTGTATTATAGTATAGTGCTATACCACACACACAGACACATGTATAATTCAACAAACTCAAAACAGGTAACTATTATCACATTTTTGTACATGGAATTTGATGCAAAAATTCACAAATGCATTGGTTGATAGAGTCCTAATCTAGTGAAAGATGGATATGTCTTTTGACCAAATTAAGTCAAGACTTAATTTAATAGAAAATTCCTAACAGCAATCAGATCAAAAGAATAATATCAAGATTTGAGAATTGGCACTGTCTTTAGAAGAGCCTTTTAGTAGCCTAAGTTATTTTTTTTTTTTGAAATATCCTACTTTTTGGACAGACATATGCTTAATTACATTTTTAGTAGTCATTTAGATTCCATTACTTTTTGTTATCTCCGTGTGTAATTTCTTATAAGAAAATCGATATTAAAGCATGATCAAGCAACAGTATATATCTAGACTAGATATACATACCTTGAAGATAAATGGTTCAACCTCATCATTATCATCATCAGCGACAGATCCAGAAATTTTGAGGAAAGAAGCTTGAATAGATTCATGTTTATGAGGAATTTTTGTTATCTTTCAGGTCCCATTCTCATCTTCCCATCCCAACAATTTCACAAGCTTCTTCTTTCCTTTTTCTGACCTACATACATTATACGAGTTAGTTTGTTCTCAATAATCAATATTGTATCATAATAAATAGAAATTTATAAATAAAAATCTCAGCATTGCCGTTGACATGAAGGTAAGTCATCTTCGAGATGCATAATACTTGGAACATACTCCTCAAATAAAGAGTACTTAAGTAATCCTCTGCATCCTCAAGACTGAACCGTGTCAATCCTATCCCATGGCCAGTATATATTAACATTTGATTAGGATCCTGTACATCTTTGTTTGGAATGGTGTTTTCCGATGGTTGGATATCTGTTTTGTGAACTCAGTTGACATTGAAGAGCATGCTCTACAATTTTGTGGTGGTTATTTGTTCATAAAGGAAATTGGTACGTGTTTTCAATCATTCTGAATTTCATGTATCTCGATTATTTGCAAAGAGCATAGCTCAAGAATACACACACAACATAATGGTGGTGCTGAAAAAAATAAATATCGTGTGAGGTACAAAAGTGAAGATAAAAATTTAAGTTACAAATTATTGTTAAGAAAATCATTAATATATGAATGAATTAATATGGCTACATGTACGACTAGTAAAAACCCGTGTAACATACAAATAAATCTAAGAAACACCGTAAATAAGTAGCATACCAACTATTAATCTCAAAAATACCCAAAAGAAATCTCAAAATTGACAAAGCTTATTTTATGTAAACTAATTTATTCTTTTTGCTGATATAGGATGACCTAAAAATAAACAACTTAAATTCTAATAAGAAAAAAAACCATTACAACATTTAATATTGTTTTGCATTTTTTAATTAATTTTGTGAGTTGATACACAACTTGATCGAATCAACTTGCAAAGAGAATTATTTTAGAAACTTATCAACCATGGTGAATGCATGATTTGTTAATTAATTAAAATAAATTAAAATATAATTAACTTCAAATTTTTTAAAAATTGAATATTAGATCAATCATACGCAATTGATTTTCTCTCATGCTCATGAACTAAACGTGACTTTAGAGTAATGTATTTCGGTCACAAACTATATATATGTATGAACCATTAATATATTGGCAATTTCTATGGTACTCCAAACAAAATTGAATGTTTTGGTACTCTCAAATGTTTAATCAATAGAAAAGTGTCATTTCAATTAATTGATCCATGTCAACATTATTAAAGATTGACTTAAGGGAAAGAGTTTTGGTACACTTCTCTATTCAATTTAACCTCAAAAAATTGTACAAATTATTATTTCAGTAAATCAATCAATTAATTTTTTTAATCAAATCAAAACCAAATCATTAACCATCATCACAATTTTCTCTCCAACATTCATCATTTGAAACTTAACCTCCTCTTTTTCTTTCTGGGAACACAAAACTGCAAATTAATGCCGCGAGTGTTCCCCTTTTTCTTGCTGCAAAGCATTAACTTCAAATTAGTGTTGTTTTTCTTGCCGTTCCCCTTTTTTGGTAGTGTCATGAGCATTTTTGGTAGCTATCCCCTTTTTTGCTATAAAGTAACTGCAAAGTTTAATTAAAATGTCAAATTAGTTCCTGTAGTTTCCCACATATAAGCAAATTAGTCCATGTCAATAGCATTCATTCATGATAATACCTTCTGGAGACCAGAAAAATAAAAGATTTTTATCGTTTGGCAACGTCTAAATAAAACTCGATGAAAATGCTCAAATTATGGCAATGAAGGAGATGAAGGAGAAGAAGTAACAATTTAAATTTGTTTTATGTTAAATCAAATTATAATTAATTATGTCATTAAATAGAAGCCCTAAAGTGGAAAATTCACAAGTTTGGTGGTGTTAAACCTATAATCCAGTCAAAATTACTTGTTCCATGCTATCAAAAACCTATTGGCCATTTTAGTTTGGAGTATTGATACATACAAATATATGGGTGTATCGTAGAAGGAGCCTAATATATTTTGCAAATAATACATGTCTATCTCATTCCTCATGTATTAAATATGACTTTTGAAATCATGTGTTTCAATCACAAACAACAACTACATCCATATTATCAAAAAAAAAAAACACAACTACATCCATGACCATCAATATATATTTTAAAGAATACATATTGTCCTTATTTTGTATGTATTGAATAAGTCTCTTTGAATCATTCATGTCGTGTGAGAATATAAATATTATATATGGTAGAAATACAAAGATTCTCAAATTTAACCCGTGTTACATTTATGTATTATGTTTATATTTTTTGTCAAATAACTGAACTAGTTCTAGAAATAATCGCATTAGTAACATTTTATTATTTTATGAAAAAAATTATAAATTACATCATTTATCACTTTGAAATTGGACGAAGAATATCAACAAAGTTAATTATTTATTTGTTTTCTCATTTGTTTTCATCTATTCTTTTATAGTTATTTATTTTCTTCTTTTCTACAAATGTGTAAAATAAAAGACACTTATGCAAACAAATGAGCACAAAAAATTATAATTCGCTAATGATTTGACATATGATATTAAAAACAATTAGTGCATATCTAAATATTTATACCATATGTATATTAAACAAAAATTGGTGTCTGTTATAAAACGAGTGTGGGCGATCACCCATTCTGACCATGCTTAAGGCTACCACTAGCTACTCTTATGAATATTTTACTTTAAAAAAAAAATCAGCATAATAATTTTAAAAAAGTCACAAAATTACTCTTATTCATAGAAGTTATAAGTAAAATGAAATTCATCATAGATAATATAATATATATATTTTTTTTATGTTGATAGATTCTATGTAGAGAGGATGATCCTTTGAAGGGGTGGGACATGCAATGAGGACCAAACCTAGACTTCCCTATTAAACTAAAAGAAAATTGATAATTGAGGTTTTTTTTTATTTTTACAATATGTCAGAAATTTCATAATTTTGAATAAATATTATATTTATTATATATAAGTATATCTATACTATATCTATACTATATATAAAAAATACAACAATTTGAGTTGACTTTTTCACTTTCTAATTTTACCCGTCATTAAAAGTATTTTATTTACTATTTTATGTTTTTTAATATTACTTAAATTACTAATTAAAAATAGTTAAATTCCATTAAGATACGAATAAGCTCACTACAATAAGAACGTGAGATATTGGGTTAGATTATTATTATCTATAACAATATATAAAGAAAACATGATATATTGGGTTAGATTATTAATTATTCTAATTATACTCTTAAATAAATTTTCTATAATAATGCTATATTGTTGATGTCATTGAAAAATATAAAATTTTATATTATATTTGTTATATTATTGGTGTAATTTAAAAAGATAAGTACATTGTTACAATTTGAAATCACAAACAACTATACATGTACTTTTAATCAAAATCTACCTAATTTCACAAAATAAAATTGTTCATGATTTACAAACGTTAGTGCAATAAAAAGAGCGGACAGTCGAGCATGAAGTGCCTGTCTGAACGCTAGTATAAAGAAACTACATGGATTTGGACTGGATTTTCCCTTTCCAATTTTACCCTTCGTTAAAAGTATTCTATTTACTCTTTATCCTTTTTATAATATTACTTAAATTATTAAATAAAAATAGTTAAATCACATTAAAATAGGAACAACTTCACTACAATAGGAAAAGTGATTTGGGTTAGTTATTTATTATTAACAAATTTTATAAAGAATATTGTTTATATTTTACATGCGTTAGCACAATAAAAAGAGAAGATGAACGGATACGGAGTGTTCGTCTGAACCTAGTGAAGAATATAAATCATTGTAACCATCATCATTATATTATCAACAATATATATATATATATATATATATATATATATATATATGTATTAGGGGTATCAGCAAAATATATTATATAAAACTATAAAATAAACAATATTAAAAATTCCTTATAAAAACAATATTAAAAATAAAAATTACCATATGCATGATGCATGGGAATACACTAGTGGATAATATAACAACTATCTATCCTCGAAACACCGAATAAATTTGGGCATGTGTACATGATAAAAACGTTCAAGAGTGTTATGTTGAATAACATATTTCACATTCATCGCTTAATCTCCATGCCAGAAGAAGAAATCTCCATGCCAGAAAACTTCAATACATATAAAAAACCGTTGATGTTTCCGGTAGTCTTGTTGTACTCAAAATTGTGTTGACTAGACCATGCAACATCTTGTAAAGATTTTGTATTAAATACAAGCAAAATAAGTCTAAGTTGTGATCCGGTGTTTTTTCATAAGTTACCAAGAAGTAGATATGTCTTTGACGTAGATGTGTCTGTTATAAGTGGGATGAGTTGTGCGTCAACAAAATTTTCAAATATGATCACGCTTCAGTTTTAAATCCAAGTGTATGGACTAACCAAGTATTGGCTAATCAGAGAATTGGGTATCATATATGGCCAAAAGTTATGCAAGTGCTGGCAACCTTCGTGCTATAAAACACAATCTTCTTCAGCCAAGGGAAATGCATTTGCATTGCCGGAGTTGCAAAGTTCACATCATTAACCATCAGAAACATGTTTGATATACAACTTTTAGATAGGAAATTGCACAATATTTTGCGGCGGCCACCTTATTCCATCAACTAATTACGAACCAAATTTTTGTATATTTGCTATGGTGTAGCGTAGCCCTCAGCTTGGGCTTTATGCCCTAAATGATGATGGTTATATCATCTAATGAAAATAGTTTTAACAATCTCTGCTTTCTTTTTTTTATTCACGATCAGTTGGTGGATCACCAAGACCCTTATTGTCATCAACAATTGTTGTCATTCCCTCTTTATTGTCATCAACATTAAAAAAAATTAATCACAAGTTCAACCTGATTAATCATAGATGCTTAACAACAACAAAAACCCTTATACATACACAATAAACACCAAATGTGCTGCACAAAAAACCACCCATTACACAGCCTACAGTCAGCACACTCAAACCTGCAACACATCACATCATCCATTACACGGCCTACAGTTAGCACCAACAACAAAGCCACACAGCCTAGCCGAAGCTCCTCCACCCAAACCAACATCCACCCCTTTGTTCACCTACCTCTTAAGGTAATCCTCCTGATCCCAACACCATTCATAATAAAGACAAGGAGACGTTTTAAGCCCATGTAAATTCTAAATCCATGAGAGGACTTTGACTTCCTTTACCAATTCGTCATCTAACTTTATTAAACACCTTATCATTCCACGCGCGCCACAAAACCTAGATCGTCGCATGCTAAATTAACTAGAAACCTTTTTGCAACGCCTTTCCTCTCGCTTCCCTCATCAAACACTCACAATGCAAGAAAATATGAGTTGTTGCTTCCACCACTCCCTCACACCATACACATTCAGATCGATAATATTGTGAATAACAAGGTTTGATTTTGCCCCAAGAGTTCCGATTCCCAAACAAACAACTTCCTCCTCCATAACAACCTCTTTCCAAAGTGCATTCTCACTTTGAAGCAATCTCCACCGCTATTTCGCCAAAAGGCTCACATTCACCAACCTCCAATCTCTCACCCCAAGATCTCCCTTATTTTGGGGAAGACACGTCGTTTTCCACCTCACCCAACACACTTTCCTTTCCCCTCCTCACCACCCCACAAAATATTCTTTTGAATCGTCACCATCTTCCTAACCACCTTTTTTGGCATCTTGAACAATGACAAATAGAAAATTGAGATCGCATTTAAAATGTAGTTTAAGAGTACAACCCGTCCTCCGAGGCTTACATATTTGTTACCCCAATTATTAAGCCTCTTCTCAATGTTCTCCAACAATGGATCCCAATTAGAAGAATTATCGGGGAACCGGTAACCTTAAATACTTGAGCAGAAGCCAATCTTTCTTACAGTTAAAAAAATTACAAGCCATCTCCATGAAACCACCATCCACATTCACACCTATCCAACTACTCGTAAGAAAATCAACCGTTAGACCCGAAGCCATCTCAAAGCCTCTAAGAATCGCCTTCATAGTATTATAAATTCTACTATGGAGAGAAAAATCGACCTGACTCGCCTCGCTCGAGGAAGGAAACTGACACCAATACCCTGGTCTCAGCTGCAGAGAAAAAAGAAGAAGAAAGCATATAGGCAAAGGGTTTCAAGTAAATATTGAAATCACGAAGCTAAAAGACGTTATCAACTTTCCAGCAATAATATTGGAGATGCAAGGGATCCTGTTCCTAAGCTTGTTTCTGTTTTAAAAAATTGAGAAAATAGTAAGATGGGCCAAAAATAAAGTGTAAAATTCAACTAACATTATATATTCTTTGTTCTTTAAAAAAAAAAACTTTCAAAAAAAAAAAAAACTAACACTATATATATTATGAGGAGGACGCGATTTAGAACTCAAAATTTTGGCCCGACATAAATAGATAGAAAAGTGAGTGAGGCAGTGTATTGCAAAAGATTAGGTCAAAAAGTGGAGAAGGATGAAGAGTTGATGGAGGATGCCGGCGCCCGGTTATGGTTGTGAAGGTAAGTCAAGAACATGTTTGTCATCTGCGTACTTTCTTTCATGTGGAGCAGATCATCGTTATGAACTGTTTTGGTCCCCTTAACGGTGTTAAGCGAATCAAACGCAACGATCAAGGTTTTTCTTTCTATTTCAATAGTTTAGACTGTGCTTCGGGTCTTGTGGGATATATAGGGGACATAGTTCCTACTAGGAGTCATCGTCATCAGATTCCTTCTGAGTATAGATTCAATTTTTTTGTTGAAATCGTCCCAATTTGCTGCGCGGATTTGATTTTTCTGCCTCCTGATGTTGCTGCATTGTTTGGTGCAAATATTGGTCCTATTGTCATATGCACTAGGGTTGCCAAAAAAATTACTTTGCTTGATCCATTTACCTTGACCAACTGTTTCTTTAAGGCTGATCAGTACTGGAATGCACCCTTCACGACTTCATTCAATAGGACTCAGTTAGTGAAATATGTTGTTCTTGATATTGTCCTCCGTGAGGAGGAGGAGGAGGAGGTTGCTGCTGCTGCCAAAAACTATCGATTAGCTGATGCCGTGGTTGCTCACGTGAAAGATATTGGAAATAATGACGCAACTTTTCAAATCACGACTCATCTTGGTCATATTTTAAAATCCGGTGACTACGCTCTTGGTTATGACTTGTCTGGAGGAGTAGAAGGAGGAGGAGCTAACACCAACATCAATGGCGGCTACTTGCTTGCTGCAATTTTGATTGCCAAGACTAATTGTGATGATGAAGAGAATGATGGATCAGTTGTTGTTCCGGATAAGTGGCAATCTGATTATCAACTCTTCTTAGAAGATCTACAACAAGGCCCTCATCTCACCTTCAACGCAGCAGCAATGTACCGAAATCAACCTAACCACAACAAGACCAATCTCATCTCTTTCAAGGCCGCCAAAGAGGCCGAGGCCTCTGCAAGACCACCTTGCCCATTGGAGAAGTTGCCGGATTATATAGTTACAAGCTTAAACAAAAGTTGATGTTTTGTTTGTTCCAATAACAAGAACAATGCTTTTCATTTACTATGCTCTTTCAGTTTGCAATTTATGTTTCACGTTTATGTTTATTACAATAGCAAGAACAAGTTATGTGTGTTGGTTGTGTTTCCCAAACCATGCCTACTGTCATTATATTCAGCAGTTTGTTATGGAAAGCAAAAGATAGAAAACAATCGCATTTCTCATATGTGAAAATGATAGTAAAAGGGATATTTATAGTGATAGCATCTAGTACATAACACCTAATTACTTGCTAATTAACACTAGGTAGCTTGTTATTCAAGTAATCTTCTCTTCTTCCTCTGATACATTTCACCTCACCCTGCATATCTACTTTCTGTCTTCTATGTGTTACAATAGAAATCTTACTTATGTACTTCAACAGGTAACCATCTAATATGCATTGGTTTGATTTTCTATGCTATGCTATGTAAATTGTAAATTTCTGTTTCATAAATCCTAAACAGTTTTTAGTGTAGTATTGCCTTTTATACGTTGATTCATTCCTATCGTTGATTGAAATATTTTGTGGATCTGTTATCTTGTTTGTTATAAATAAATGTTCACTCTATTTCTACTTGAGTTTTGATTAATCTCTTGCGTATTGTAAGAAGCAAAACTAGCAAACCATCTTTTATTAGGAGATTTCCAACCACATAAATAGTTGAAAGTATAGTGTGGCTGCTTCTCACATGCCTCATTTCTTTCATTTGCTGAAGCATGGTTCCAACTTCTACCCTTGTGAGAATCAAACCGGCGGATCAAGTTATTGACTTCTTTTTAAAGGAACTAGTTCTAGGCTGCCAAGAATCTCTTTGAGATAATCAACTTGTATCCCGTGATATATTTGTCCATCAATCATAAGATTGTTGTGACTCTGTCATAGGACACCTGAACAAAAGCTAGGTGCTACAGAGTATGGTGTTGCAATTGGCTTGTGGAGTGCTGGTTGCATTCTAGCTGAATTGTTGGTGGATAAACCTATCATGCCTTGAAGTAGGGGTGTACATAGGTTTGGTAAACCCTAAAAAACAGATCAAACCGGTTCGGATCATTTCAATTTGACGGTTTAGGTTGCGTAATCTCAATTTTGTAATTGAAATTTAAGTTCTTGATGAGCTCTAACCTGTAATGTTGCATTTAAGCTCTTGAACCTTGTTATTAAGTGAGCCATAACTTAGTTAATTTAGGGTCTTTCAGTTTGGTTCTTTTGTATGATTTTTTTGCAAACATTTTATGCTATTTTAGGCTTGATACTTTGGTTATTGTGATATTTGCACAGTTTGTTGCAATTATTTGATGATATATTTTATGATTTTTGTATTATCATTTATTATGTTTATATATTTGATGCTAAAATAATAATGAAAAAACGTTATTCGTGTTTAGGGATAAAAGAAATTAAGGTTTTGTCATTTTTCTAAAATATAATGACTAATTCTTTACATAGTTACAATCAAATACTGACGTTTGCCCCAACCCAACCCAATGCAACAAATGATAATCGAAGACTATTGACAAAGAACAAATGCACCAAGTTTTAAACTACATAACTCTTACAAACGACAAAGTCGCCCATACGTGAGTAATTAACTAGCCCCATCATTATACCTCACATAGTGATATTATAATTCTCTCAAATATCTTAGTGTACATTAATATTTTTATTTACTCTTTCCAAAAAAAATTAATATTTTTATTTATTTTAAAAACATACATTATCATAATTTTTCACTTATATCTTTCTAAAAATTGTATGTACACGTACTGCAAAACCAACAAGCATACTGATTTATTGATAAGGTGCTCACGTGCTCCTTTTGAAGGTTACATGGAGATGTCTCTATTTTTCCCCCTCAACTTGTTTCTTAGTTTCATGTCATTTTCATTCCATAAAGAATTTTTGGAGCAAAATCTTCACTTGAAATCATTACAAATCGTTAGAAAGAAAAATTCTACGATCATAAAACGTCAAAAATCAGGTAATGTGAAATCAAAATTATTTTGATTTAGTTGGTTTTTGAGTTGTGTTGGTCATTTCTGGATGCAGGTTGAACGTGAGTTAACTCACGCTGGGTCAACGTGGGTTAACTCATGTAGGTGTAAAACCAATGTGGCTTTAGTCACGCAAGTGTTAGATGAACGTGACTTAAGTCACGTTGGCGCCCAATATTTGAATTTTTGCGTCATTTCTTTCTTTCTTACTTTGTTGCATAAGTTATTTATATTTTTTCCTTGTTAGTTTTTAATTCAATAGACATAGTGATGGTTGAAAATATGGTGGATGATGGCATTGAGTCGAAACTAGCCATAATTGAAACTTTTGGCGAAGCTTCCTTGGATGTCAAACCAATCGTTAATGTGAAGTTTAAAGTCAAAATTCCTTTTCAAGCTCACATTGAAGAAAAACCTAAACCGGTACCTACCGGTGTTGCCAAACTTCGTGGTTATGAAGTAGACACCGCCTCATTTTTTTAACAAAGGAAAGATGGCGTGAGCGAGATGATTTGCTTGGTTGGGTTCGTTGACAATCAACAAGGATGAGATTTACTATATCTATAGATAAATTTAGATTAAAAAAGCCAACATTGACGTTGCAATGTGAAAGAAGTGATTTATACAAACCACCAAAGACGAGGAAGAAACCGAAGCTTGAAGGCACGGGCTCAAGGAAATGTTATTGTCCGTTTAGGTTGTGTGGTTTCTTTGAGAGGATACACATGATTAGTGGTTGCAAATGCTTAGTGGAATTCACAACCATGAGTTGGAGCCAAAGTTAGGCGGCCACCTTCTTGTGGGTGAATAAAAGAGGATGAGAAGAAAAGAAAAGAGTTGTCGACATGACAAAGAGCTTGGCGTTGCCTAGGAATATTCTCACGGATTTGAAGAGAGAAAAAACAAAGAAAGTTTGACGAATATCAAACAAGTGTACAATGCGCAAACTAGATGGCGCAAGGGGATAAGAGGTGACAAGAAGGAGATGCAATACTTGATTTCGAAGTTAGAGGAGCATAAATATGTCTATTTCACAAGACCAAATTGTGAGGAAACTACTCTTGAAGACATATTTTTTGCTCATTCGTAGTCAATTAATATGCTTAACACTTTTTCGAACCGTTTTGGTCTTGGACTCCACTTATAAAATCAATTTCTACTGAATACCGTTATTTGAGATTGTTGGTGTCACCTCTACCAACATCACATATTCCGTTGGTTTTGCATTTCTTTCCTTTGAACAAGAGGATGGCTTTACTTGGGAACTTGAGATATTGGTTGGTCTTTTGTCCTCAAAACTCAACATGCCTAAGGTGGTTGTCACCAACATGGACAATGCTCAGATGAATGTCGTTGCTAAAGTTCTCCCTGAAACTGACGCTATACTTTGTTATTTTCATATTGGAAAGAATGTAAGAGTTAAGTGCATCACGGATTTTAGAGTCAAAGCAAAGCTTAAAGATGTAATAGTTGATGAGAAAGAAGTGAAGGAAGCGAAGGAGGAGAAGACAAGTGATGTTATTGACAAAATCATGAGTGCTTGGAAATATTTGGTTGAATCTCCTACGGAGGATTCATATGCAAGTGCCATAAAGCGATTCAAAGATATATGCAAACCATTTCCAAAGTTCCTTACATATGTTAAAACCACAATATTGAACACCGTTAAGGAAAAATTTGTGAGGGCATGGACAGATAAAGTCTTACATTTAGGGTGCATAACCACCAACATTGTTGAATCGGCTCATGGAAAGTTGAAAAAATATTGAGGAGTAGTGTGAAAGATTTGGCATCATGTTGGGATGAAATAGACAAAATGTTGGCTATCCAACTTGGTGAGATACATGCAAGTTTTAGGAGGAGTCGTACCGTCTTTGAAGACAAATATAAAGACAACTTTTGGTACTCTGAGTTGGAGGGTTATGTATATAGACCCGCATTGTTTTTATCTTTGGGGAGGCAAAACGATCCAAGACATCCGGTTTTGCTAAGAAAGATTGCGGTTGTGCGCAAAAGACATTGTATGGGTTGCCATGTGCATGTATTAATGCCATGAAGAGAAAAGAAAAATTGCCTATTCGATTGGATGACATAGACCCTCATTGGCAAAGGTTAAGTGCATGTGGAGAAGAGGATGATTATGATTTTTCTATAATGGAGAAGTGGAATGGCATTCAAGAACGTCTCAAAAAAACCTCTTACAAGATGAAACTCCACATCAAAGAGGCGATACGTCAACTAGCATTTTCGGGAGACACAATGTTGTCTCCACCTCCAAGAAAAGTGGTAACCAAGGGAGCACCTAAAAGTGTGAGGTCTACACCGAAAGAGACATCCACTGATCGAATCCCCTCTACGTGGGAGCGTGTTGATTCTCAATTTCCGGATAGTCAATCGTCACAAACCAAGATATCACTTCCAAAGAGGAAAAGTACACGTATCGGCAATTACTCCTGCTCACAAGCTTCGACGCGTACTACACAACCATTTCGGGATTTACCATACATTACACAAATGCCAAAGATCACGAGACCTTACATTGAAAATATTGTGAATGTTAAAGGGGGTGGTAATTGTGTATTCCAGGTCATAGCTAGACATATGGGCATGGGTCATATTGTTGCAACTTGCTACAATATAGTCGTTGTTCAATTGGTTTTTTCCGAAAGAGGTATATGTGAGACATGTTTTTTATTTTGAGAAAAAATATTAATTAAATAGAAATATATAGTTTATGAAGAAATATTAAATAAGGGTTTAAATTTTTATTATCTTTTTCAATTCTTTACTTTATAATCAAAAGAAAAAAGTCTTAAAAAACACGAGTTAAAGGAAAATTTATAAATTTAGAATAAAAAATATGTAATTTATATTATGAGTCAAGCTAACATGATATTGACAATTTAAAAATGTTCCAAATGTGGAATCTTACCATCTTTAACAAAAAAAAAGAATTTTATAATAATAGAAAATAGAGATTAGATATAATATTTTATTAAAATTCCCTAAAATGAGTAAGATTCACCTTTGCAATGTGTCAATACTCAATATCAGACGTCCTCTTATAGAAATATTTAAAATAAAGGTCATTATTTTAGATTGGATGTTAAATAAGGTAGAATAATATATATTTGATTTAAGCTATTATAAAAGAATGATTTAGAAAAAAGCTTTAATTTCTTCATTACACAATAACATTTATGGACTTGGACTTTTGCTAATTTTTATTTCATTAATCATTTCGATCATTTCAATTCAAAACAATTAATAAGATTCCTATTAAAGAAATTATACTTGTAAAAAAAACGCAATTATAGCAATATAATAATATTATTAGTATACTAGTAATTCTGAAATCCTCTTAAAAAATACTAATAATTGTACAATTTTCATTAATTTTATTTTATTTTGAGAAAAAATATTAATTAAATATAAATATATAGTTTACGAAGAAATACTAAATAAGGGTTTAAATTTTTTATTATCTTTTTCAACTATTTACTTTATAATCAAAAGAAAAAGTCTTAAAAAAACACGAGTTAAAGGAAAATTTATAAATTTAAAATAAAAATAGTAATTTATATTATGAGTCAAGCTAATATGATATTGACCATTTAAAAATGTTCCAAACGTAGAATCTTACCATCTTTAACAGAAAAAGAATTTTATAATAATAGAAAATAGTGATTATTTTTCTGACAAACATATAATTTATTTATACCATTCTTAAAAAAAATATTTATGTAAGGATATTATTAAGAAAATACTATATATTTATATTACTGTAGTAATAGATTTTCTAAAAACACATTAGAGTCAAAATTACCTTTTAAATTCATAAGCTTGATTTCATTTTAATTTTTTTTTTTACAAATAAACGATATTCGTTCATTCAAATTGATAGGGTATACATATATAATACATTTTCAAAGTCGCTAAATATAGAAAGGATGAAATTTGCGAACAAACTCACATCATCCATGTTAATAGCATAAAGCACCATAGTACACATGCCTACAAATATGATTATATTTAAGTCACCGAAATACTCATATTTTCAGATCTGCAACGTTCACAACACAAAAGTCATTTGTTGAATTTGCACTTGATTAAAGTCAATCTTTCAACTTGAATCAAATAAACACCATGTTAAGACGCGGAAAATAAAAAAATACACCGCACAGATGAAAAAGCAAAATAAACAAAGTCGTATTGCTGGCAAAAGAAATCACTTTTTAACAGATAGAATTATACCATTTTAATTTCAAACAATAATTAAAGTTTAACTAATAAGTTTTTTTTGACAAATTTATAAGTTATTTATACTGTCATTAAAAAAAAAAATTTATGTAAGGATATTATTAAGAAAATACTATATATTTTTATTCCTCTAATAATAGATTTGATAAAAACTCATTAGAGAGCGAAAATTACCTTTTAAATTCATCAGCTTAATTTCATTTTTTTTTAAAACAAAGACAATTAAACGATATTTATTCATTCAAATTGATTGAGTACATCGATACAATACATATTCAAAGTCGCTGAAAACAAAAAGGATGAATATGCGAACAAACTCACAAAATCCATTTTAATAACATAAAATGACAGAGTACATATGCCTACAACAAATATGACTATATTCATGCCACCGAAATACTCATGTTTCCGGATCTGCAACGTTGATGACTCAAAAGTCATTGGTCGAATTTACATTTGAACAATTCAACCTGAATAAAAAAGACATTGTACTAAGATTGTGTTGCCAATATACAAATCCAGATTTTTTTTTTTTTTTATAAAGAAATCCATATATTATTAATTCACCTATTTTAAAGCAAAATCATTTTTGTTTAAAACTACCCAAAAACTTTTGTTTTCATTAAAATTATGTTTGCTTGAAAGTATATATATTTTTTAAAAACTCTATATTGACACAATGATCGATTAATTCGAGAGGTTCAATTTTACCGTCTATTTATGAGAGCTCCGTTAAAAACAAAGTTATGTATAAAGTAACACACCGAAAGAAAAATATATTTTCAAATACAAGTAAGTCCCGAGTATTTCGATTGTAATCATAAAGTAATTCATTATATTATATGGTGGACAAAACAGAAAAAAGTACAGCAATGAGAGTCATCTCTAATGAGAGTTGTAACACATCTAAATATTTTATTATGAGGGGAAAAAATAACGATTCATTAAACGAAAAGGACATAAGATATTCATAATTTAGAGGTGAAGCGAGAGATCCAAATGTTCATTATCATTTTCATTTGCATCATCAGCTTCAGTCACTGAGCTTGTAGGAATTGTATCCTTGAAAAGAAGCAGCTCTTTCTTTTCAGTTTGTATTGCTTCAAAATAGTTATCAGGGGGAGTCATTGGCCTTCTCCAAACATCAGTGTCTTGAATTTCGAACACACGATGGCTCGTTGATGTCTCACGAGCTGAATCCAAGTTATCATTACTAGAAGAGAGAAACATGCTCATATCCTCAGTGTTAATAGGACAAACTGGAGGAGTTGTAATTGGTATCGAGCCTTCATTCAAATGAAATCTATTTGTATCAACCCTTGCATGAGGATTGAAGTCATTGCGGTTAATAGGACAAAATGGAGGAGGAGTTGATCTATTCCTAGCTTCGTTGTCTTGAATGTCGAACACACGATGACTCGTTGATGTATCACGAGTTGCATCCCAGTTAGCATTTCCAGAAGAAAGAAGCATGTTCAAATCATTATTGTTAGCAGGACAAAATGGAGGAGGAGTTGCGCTTGGAATAGAGCCATCATTCACACTGTGAAATCTATTTGTATGACCAGTTGGACGAAGGTTGGTATCATTCAAGAAAAAAGAATCATTCCTACGATTTGAACCCTCTCCATATGGAAGATATCGATGGTTCCTTTGATTCTGAATAATTGATCTTGAAGGATTTCGAGACCAATTTGAAAAACCTTGGGAACCAACAATACTGGACGAGGAATTTCGAGCTAAGTTAACATGATAAGATGAAAGAAGAGTAGTGTTGGGTGAGCTCATATGTTGTTGTGGGCTACTTGTTAGACCTGAGCCTAAGGGTAGTGCTCGACCATATCGAGATGATGTTATGAATGATGTAGTATCATTGGCAGAAAAGGAAAAATTCCTCATTGACAGAGTTGCATCATGAACACTGTTATTCCTCTGGTACCTCTCTGCATTTGACATGTGAAACAAATATCAATTTAAAGTCATGATAATAATAATAATAATAACAACAATAAAAACAAATCTATTAGAGAGCCTCAACGTTCTTTAACTTACTTTCATATAGTGGTTTCATTCTTTACCTTTTCGTTTTCAGGTCATTTTTCGTATTTTGATGGATTTTCTATGAACTTTCAAAATTCAAATCTATGATTTTATTTTAATATGAGCTTTTGGTGTTTAAATAAATTGTTCTTCACTCATGTGTTCACGTAAATTGTACACATACATTTTTATTTTTAAGATATGAAGTTTTAAAAAAAGACATTAATAATAAGATTGATACCTTGGTTGAAATTGTTGACACCCATGAGATGATTTTGGGATCTTTCTAACATGGTCTGTGGTGTTGTGGGGTAACCATTTGTTGATTGATGGTTCCTGTGAGTTTGACCGTCATGCTGAACATGATGAGTAAAACCATTTGTTGATGGATTGTTGACACCCATTAGATGATGATTTTGGGGTCTTTCTAACATGGTTTGTGGTGTTGTGAGGTAACCATTTTCTGCTTGATGGTTATTGCGAGTTTGAGTATCAGGCTGAACAGGACGGGTATTGCCATTGTTTTCAGTTATTTCTCTACGCAAAGCCCAAAAATTATTCACCATGGCTATAAAAAATAATACTCTAAAGTAAGCTCAAGAAAATTCAGAAGAGATTAGTTGGCTATATGATAAAAATTTCATAGCCCTGAACTCTTTATTTATAATGCTTTAAATAAAGTATACAAGGAAGGTCATATAATATGAATGACTCGATACACGTAATGAGAGTTGGTAACTCGATACACATAACGAAAGTTGGTCAAAACAATGTATAAAAAATTAAATACAAGTCAAATCATATTTTACCATTTTACACCATCATAATATTCTGTGAATAAAGCAGTGGATAACTTAGGTACACTGTCTGAGGTTTGTTTTTATTAAATTTTTATTCTAAATCAACCTTGAGGCTATTAATTACATTATGTCATAATTATCATTTCAAGATTAAAATGTATAAAATAAAAAATGAAAAAGATGGAAATTAAAAGTCCATGAGCAAATTTAGCAAAATCATATTAAAAAGGAATGAGGTAAATGCAATAAGATTTTTTTTGAATTTTACTTCTAGAATCTTGTAATACCTTATACAATTTTAAGTATTGTCGACAGACCCCACAAAACAATATAATTTTTTTCAACGTATTTTGTCCTTACTTGCATGTTTTTAAAAACACTTCCCAAAAAATCATATATCCAAAATTACTTCAAGGCAAACACGCTTAGCTGTGGAGTTCTTATGATATAGACTATTGAGAGAAAAGAATGTGCCGTGTTGGTATAGGTTGTACCGATCAATTTGTATAATTTATCCTTTAGTCCAATAGTTGCACAACTTCAAGACCCATCTCATTCCGATGTAAGTTCAGTACCATCGTGTGTCTCTTAGCTTAGAAGCATCCTAAGAGACACTCTTTCAACTAGGTAGGGGTGGGAATCGTCTAGACCGCTGAGTCACTTTATTTTGATGACGTGTACCCATAAAACATTATCTAATTTTCTTCTTCTTCTTCTTATTATTATTATTTTTAAAAATTAGCCATGTGTACCCATAAAAAAATGAAAAACAAAATTAATTATACAATTAACTTGCCACATCATTATTTTTGCGAGTAAACCCTCATTTGGGTCCCTGAAAGTATACCTCGTTATCAGCTACGTCTCTGAATCAAGAAAACAAACCAAAAACTCCCTCAATGTCTGTTCCGTTAGTCAAATGCATCCAAAACGTTAACTTGATGTTAACGGTGTTGATGTGTCCGTTACACATGCCACTTCAGCTGTTGTATTGGCTTTCCACGTAGACGAGGGACCAAAATGACCAAAATTATGTTCCTGTCTTCATCTTCTCCAACACCTCCAATTCTTTCTTCTTCTCCAACACAACTCATAAACTCATTCTGTCCAACATCTCTGCCCAGAATTTTTCATATTCATACAAATAACCCAAAAAATCAAAATCGGAATTGATTCTTCCTCCTTATTTTCATCTTCATCTCCAACTCAAAATCCACAACCCAACAACTCAAGATCATCATCAACATAAAAAATTCTAAATTTTCTCAAAACTCTATAACCAAATAGAAGAAAGATTTTAAAAACCCCAAAGAATTAACATCAAAGAAACAATTGAAATCAATTGTGAAAAGAAGAATAAAAAATAGAAACAAAATTCCAATTTTAACACACCGCAACATTACAACATCAAAAGGCACTAATTGGAAGCTCATTATTTCTCATAAGACAACTTAAACTAGATAAGAAATAACATAATAACCCATACCTGAATTCACTTCAACCACACTTGAAATAAGCAAAAATCTCAACCCATGCCTGAATTGCATGATGACTATTGCTGTAACAATAGAAAGGAGACAAATCTGTTCAAAAAGAAAATGCAAATCTGAAGCTGGAATGAGAAAGAAAAAAAAAACCCTCATTTAGGTCCCTGAAAGTGTACCTCGCTATCAAACATGTCCCTGGATCAAGAAATCAAACTATCACCATCTTTCTCAAAACTAAACATCAACAACAACACCATTATCTTCTTTCTGAAAACCAACAACATTAACTCTCATACGTAGGGTTCTTCATTTTCTTCGTCGTGTATGTGTTTGTGTTGTTGGTGTTTATTGATTTCCTTTTCTGTTGTAAATTCCAGAGAAAGAAAACATTTTCTAAGATTTCTACACCAATCTTTAGTTTGTTGGGTGAAATCTAAGAAAAAAGGAAAATATTGGTTTTTGATATGTGAGATTTGAGAAAAACCCGGGTGATTTTAATCTTAGAATGGAGGAAGAAGATGAAGATGTGAGTTTCTTCTTCCTTTTCCAGAAGTTCAAAGGGGTTTTGTAATCAGTTTCGTCCCTCACCAACATGGACATCCCAGGTAAGCATCTGACATGGCCAAACTAAATGACACATCATTAGATTTAACATAAGTTTAACGTTTTGGACGTGTATGACTAACGAAACAGACATTGAGGGAGTTTTTGGTTCGTTTTCTTGATTCAAGGACGTGTCTGATAGCGAGGTACACTTTCAAGGACCCAAATGAGGGTTTACTCTTATTTTTGCACAGTCAGATGAGTTAGGGGGGTATATGGGAGAATCTTTATTTTACAAGGACAAAATCTAAACAAAAATTTTTACAGGGAAAAACCGGAAATGACCTATATTACAATGGGGTAAAGCACTACTAACCCAAAAATAAAATATCGAATCCATATAGATCGTACTTAGTTGATTTAAGTTCATAACGACAAATTTTCAGAACAAAATGTTATAAATGTGTTGGCGACGTGAATCAAAGTAAAACTGAACCAATATACATAAAGTTGTGTTGGGATTGAATTTCAATAACTATTTCTCGTATGTTTCCTCTTAATCGATTGTATACTTTTTATGCTTCAAATATAACTTCACCCTTCCCTCGGATTACGTCTCCTGCTAAGGTTAACATCACGAGATCCACAGAACAACTGACTTCTGATGCATCGGTGGAAAAATAGTTGATTGTTTCTATGACATAAGCTCGAAAAGTTATACATAAATATAGACCTACCTCTACCCACTATCTCTCGGGCAATTGCATCAAGAGACAGAGGATAATATCATTATAATAAAGGAGAGTGTTTCTTTGCTGAAGGTGATGGTAGGGGGAATAATGGGTTGCACGAGGTAGAGGTGAGGGAGCTGAATGTGTTGTAGGTAAGTGATGGAGAAAAAAAAGAGTTATATGGTGAGGTGAAAAAAATTTAATTATGAGGGACGGAAAAGAATAACAACATTGAGGCCGGTAAGGGAGGGTATATGTTATCTTTTAAAGTTGCTTTGACGGATAGGGAGTGGGTGTGTAAGGGGGTTGTGCAGATAGTGGTTGATTGTGATATAATACGTTGTTACAATAACAGATTGTAGATGCTGGACTTATCGACATTCAGATTGTGCCTACGAGTGGAGCAAAGGTCTTCATATCCTTTTCTAGTAAAGGAGGGGTCATGGGAATTGAATTTTTTTTTCTCTTTATTTGAGGAATTTAGTGTTTGGTATCCAACGTTGTCAAATCAGGAAAGATGCATTTGGTTGCGGTTATTTGGGGTTCCTCTGCATGCATGGACAATAACCACAAAAATGTTGTTCACTACCTTTTAATATTCCCCAAATTTAATGATGTATTGAGTGATTGGATGACCTAAATCATCTAATATATATCTATTTAGGATTTTAGGAATTTATTTAGTTTTAGTTGTTAGGTAGTTATTTGGAACTAATAATGATCGTTATGGTTGATTTTGTGAAACAAGTTGAGTAATTGTTGTGAAGTTGTAAGAAGATGCACCGTTGGAGTGTGAGGAGGATGGAAGGGTGAAGGAGGGAGGGAGAACAAGATCCAGTTAGTGGAGGGACATTTGGCCATTCGTAGAGGTGTAAGATTGGAGGGTGGGAAGTTGGTTTGATGAGAGTCGGGTGATGGTGGTGGGTGATGCGACCAAGACTTTATTATGGTCAGATCAATGGTTAGAGGGATGTGTGTTGCAAGACAAATTTAGACGATAATTTGACTTATTTGAGAACCAATCGGTGACAGAGGTTGAGATGTCTTCATTAGGTTGGGGTGTCGGGGAGGATGGTTGGAAGTGGCACCGTAGGCCGTTGGCGTGGGAGGAGAGCAAATGGAGGAGTGTAGTCTTTTATTGTCTAATATTTTGGTGTCGGGGAGGATGATTGGAAGTGCAACCGTAAGCCAACGATTTATTTAAGTCAACAATGTTAAACACAAATTAACGATTTATTTAAGTCAACAATATCAAACACAAATTATTTTGAGTTCTTTTAACGACGTTCTTGACGATATCCTAAGTTAGAGAGGAAAATAGATTATGATGATTTACTATACAAAAGCTCAATCACAAGTATTACTTTTTTTTTAATTATGATCTTTATAATTATTTATTAAGGTATTTTACATTCATATACCTTTTATTATAGAAATTTTGCTTGCAGCACTCTGCACAAAGATATAAACCAAATATGAAAAGTATGTAAGCAACAATACCAGAAGTAACAACTAATAGATTACTGATTATCACAAGGTGTGTAACGAAGACATCATGCATGTTCCGTGAGGGATATACTGATTTGAGATTATATGATTATTCATATATTTGAATGGAAGGTTAATAAATACATTGGCAAAAAATATTCTTAGTTGTTGTTTGGAACTGCAGTAGACAACCCGTGAAAGTGCAGTAGTTTCGAAGCTTGCGTTGGAGTTTGGACTCAAGAAATGGTAATTGTACCATACAGTTCCAAACATCTTGGACATACAGTCATTTTCATTTAATACTCCAAACATCTGAGTACATCAATCAATTCCACCAAAAAATTGCTTACTTTAATATTCTCTCATAATAAAATGGCGGAACAAATGAAAGTTAATATATCTATTACATTTGAAAATTGGTCAAAGTTTCTCACAAAAAGAACCAAAAAATTTGACACTTGTTTCTTAGTATAATTGAAGACTAGAGGGAGTATGAGCTAATGTAATTGATTGCAACAATATTGATAAATCACTAAGCTACTTTGGTTCACTAGTTCCCTCGATTGCAAAGCATGCCAATGCAAGAAATCGTTGATACATACTAGCCATCCTCAACACTTGTAAAAGAAAACCAATTACAATGAAAATTACAATATAGTATACAACAAATAAATGTACCAGATATTATCAAATCAACAAGAGTGAATTTAATCATTTTAGCAAGGCTGGATTAAATCCTGTCTCGAATCTGAACAAACTATAATATAGCATTCATTGACAATTCCGCCCAGAAATCTATGGTGTCGGTGATAAACATGGGATTTATAAGCAGATTATGTATGTCTTTGAAGGAGCATTTTTTTTCTTCTGAAAAACCTACTCTGCTGGTCAGCCTTGATAGACCTTAAATCAAAATTTTATACACTTTCCACAGAGGAACTTGAGAAATATGTCAATTTTTCAACTGGGAGTGTTAACGTCTCCATAGAACAAAAGCAAACAAGAAAATGACAGTCAAAATCATCCCCGCATATTTGATCCATTGATCAACACGGTTACGTCTCTCAATTAGCCTCAAAACACGGTTTGATATCCCCACTGTATTGAGAACATCCAATGCTTTCCTTTGCGCACTCTGCACAGAGATATAAACCAAATATGACAGGTATGTTAGTAACAATACCAAAAGTAACACTAGTAGATCATGAGTGTTAACATTAATGCTAATATGGATAATAATTAAGCTTAGAACGGAGAAAACCAAAAAAAAAAACTACAAGTTATTTTTCAAATTCAAAACAGAAACATGTAAAAATGCCAAAACCAACTAAGCTGATGAAGAACATAACATCTAAGAATTGAGCAGGGGCGGGGTGTGTAAAGAAGACATCATGCATGTTCCATGAGGGATCTGCAGATTTGAGATTATATGGTTACTCATTTATGTTCCATCGACAAAAAATATTCTTAGTTGAAAGAAAAGGAAAATAAAATCGAGGAGCTAGTGGTTGTTTGGAACTGCAGTAGACCACCCCTGAAAGGGTGGTGGTTTCAAAGCTTGGGTTAGGAGCAAGAAATGGTAATTGCACCATGCAGTTCCAAAAATCCTCTTACATGTTTAAGTTGTCATTACTTTAGAAGCCAGAGCAACAAAACAAGGTAAAGTGAATGTGAGAGAGACATAAGGCAGAGATATCACCAACAATAGAATAGCTACTTATCAATTACAATATACATTTTGCTGGAAAGGACCACTTCAGTTCACCCATAACCCCCAAAATTAACAAACATGAAATATGATCCACCAGTCACAATAGAAACGAGACGACATTATAGGTAAGCCTAAAAAATAGCATAATGGTGATTATTGCCCTCCTAATCATCAATTCAAGCTATTAAACATACACTTTGTTGCCGAGTGAAAGCAGAAAATAGGAAGATACCTTCAAGCGTTCCCTTTGTCCATGAATAGATGAAAGTATTGTCTCTCCAAGTGCATTAGCATTTTCCAATTCACGTGCAGAATTGCGAACCGACAGCATCGCTTGCGTATCATCGTCGAATATTCTCAAAACATGACTAGGATCCCCGTTCTGTTTCACCATAATTAACAACAAAAATCATGATTTAGCAAAGTAAAAGAAAAAGAAACAGTAAATCGCTAAACAACAATCACATACAACTCTTCCCAGAAGCTCTGCTCTTTCTTTAGCTTCCATCATTCGTTTATGATTCCTTGAGTTATATTTCTCCAAACTCTCTCTTAACGATTCGGCTTCTTCAGCTATTTGTTCCACTTTCCTACACCAAAAACATCACAATTAGAACAGAAACATCCTAACAACTAGAACAACATGCAAATCATATAAAAACAGCTATGAAACACTAACACTAACACAACACTGACATGTTACCATCAGTAACAATTTAAGAAATTAACATAACTCAGTATCAGACACCAAACACACCTCCAATCTAAAGTGTCGGTATGAAGCACAGATATCAGACACTCATGTCGACACCAATAATAATTTGAGAAAATGACATGATTCAATGTAATCACATCTGTCAATGTAATGTCAGTGTTAGACACTGACACGTGCCATACACCGCCACACCTTCGATGGTGCTATATCTACCTAGAAAAAATAGTAACTGCATTATACAGACACTCCCAATTTCACTACCGAGAATTGAAATTACAGATTATACACCATCATTTCAATATCCTTGAAATTTAACAAAACATAAGAACTATAAATTCTTCTAAAACATAGAGTCAATTGAAACAACGGCATCATAATTATCAGAGTTAAAACACCAAGATCCTAATAACTAGAATCCGTGAATCATATAAAAAATAGCTATGAAGCATTGACACTACACTGACACCTAAAAGCATCATAATTAGAACACCAAGATCATAACAACTAGAAAAACACGTGAACCATATAAAAACAGCTATGAGGCATTAACACAGACACCAGACACGACACTGACAAGTCAGCATTAGTGATAACTTGAGAAATTAACGCGATTCAGCACACCTCCAATCTAAATTGTCAGTTTGAAGTACAGACATAGACATGGACACTGACATGATGATACCAATAATAATCTTAGAAAATGACAGGATTCAATGTAATCACATATGTACGTGTTGGTGTCAAACACCAACACACGTTGTTCATAACACACGTGCCACCGACACACCTTCTATTAGACGTGTCGGTGCATTATACAGATTCTCAATTTCACTACCGAACATTGAAATCACAGATTATACACACGATTATTTCAATATCCTTGAAATTTAACAAAACTTAAGAACTAGAAATTCTTCTAAAACATATAGTGAATTGAAACAAGAGCATCATGATTATCATAATGTTCAAAACTAAAATCTAATAGAAACGAAGATTTCAGTTAAAATTCCGTTAAGATTAATAATCGATACAGTTACAGAGCAATGGAAAAAGCGAACGATTCGCAAAACCTATTCCAGAGATCGCGTTGAGATTTGGCGCCAATTGATCGCGAGAGTTGATTCATTTCGACGCATAGAGATTGGATCTGAGTGATGTCTTTGCTAACGGAGATGGAGAGATCGGAGGAGGAAGAAGATGAGTTGGAATATTCAAGGCGTTCGAGACGTTCGAGTCCGTCACGTGTTCGGAGAAGAAGCTTTCTGGCGGTTTGGTGAATCTCCGATAGCGTTCCTCCGCTTCCTTCCATGGTGGTTATCGGAGCAACGAAACAGAGTTCAGTTTTGGAAACGAGGAACGAAACGTGAGAGAAAATGGTTAATAAAGTTTCAAATGAGAAGTTGATTTAACTAAGGGAAACACGTCAAATTTCGTTGCTTCTCCATCCGTACTAAATAGTTACTTTACGATTTACATTTTTGTGTTTTTTTTTTTTTTTTAAGGAATTTACATTTTTGTGTTGTTATCTAATGCCCCGCACTTTTTAATCATTCTAAAGTTAATAATTATTTTTTTAAAAATTAAATATTTTGATTTCAAGGTTTTAAATAATGGACCGCGATCACATATAGGATTTTACGATTTCGACTGTTACGGGTGTTACGATACCGATTGCAGTTGTCACGGTGTGAATTAATCACAACATTGCACAACTCTTACATAATGATGATAATGTAAATAACTTAAACTATAGATAGATTTGTATTCTAAACTAGATAAGGAGATACCATTATGTAATTTATGATCAAATATGTATTGAAAAATATGATTTTCATCTATCTTAATTAAAAAAAGGGTTAATATGTCTTTACCCCCTGTAATTTGGGCGAATTTCGGTTTACCCCCTGTAAAAAAAAAAGTTTAGATTCCAACCCTATAATATGAAGATTCTCCACAAAACACCCTTGTAATATGAAAATTCTCCACAAAACACCTATGACCTCATCCAAATGCTGACGTGGCACGCCACTGTGTAATTATTTTTATTTTTATTTTTTTTAAAATCTGACACGTGTGTAATGGACACTGACGTGGCACACCACGGTGTAATTATTTTAATTTTAATTATTTAAAACCTGAAAATTAATTTTAAAAAATTTAAAAATAAGAAAAATAAATAAAAAATATAAAAGAAACGAAAAAATTTGGATTAAAAAATTCAGAAAAAAATTAATATTTTTTTACCAAAACATTAAAAAAATTAGCTTATATTATTTTTTTCGAATGTTTTTAAAATTTTAATTTAATTTGGATTTTTTAAAATACAGTAAGTTTAGAAATTTTTTTATTTTATATATAATTTTTTGAG
>Ga0315913_1001375_pt1 | contig 26603 bp, 17 predicted proteins | sample MpolsnodulesMG_FD_207736 | JGI IMG/M metagenome (GOLD analysis project Ga0315913, IMG submission 207736) | Medicago polymorpha root nodule microbial communities from Los Angeles, California, United States - small nodules | ecosystem: Host-associated > Plants > Roots > Nodule | place: USA...
CCCTAAGTTTTGCAACTGTAGCAGTTTTGGCCCCCCAAGGCCAAAAATAAATTAAAAAAATAACACGTGGCACCTCACTTAGGGTGCCACGTCAGCGTAGACCGAGTCAATATCAGCCTTGGGGGCCAAAACTGCCACAGGTGCAAAACTTAGGGGGTTGTTTTGTAGTTTTTTTTCTTAGGGGGCCAAAATCGCAACTTTGAAAAAGTTAAGGGGCTAAAACTGCAATTAAGCCATAAATTTAACCATAATATAATATAACTACAACGCAACTCATAATCACTAAAACCACGCAATGCTGGAGCATAAATTCCACAATGGCTGAGACTGAAGTGTGAAAATCCAATTTAAAGCATGAAGCTATCCCCTATAGAAACCCCTTGTCATTGGGAGTTTGTTTTTCCACTCAACTTCACCATACAATTCAAATATTCAAATTATAATTTTTAAATCGTCATACGAACCACACTGTTTCATCTCTTCCGAATAAAAAAAACAATACTGAAACACATGAGTTGTCAATGACGTGACGTGACAACGTACGATTAGATACATGTGTAAAATAATTGTACACTGCATACTAATTTAACACTAAACGAAAATAATCCCACTCCCAATACGAAGAAAAACATTGGAAACATACCAAAACTCACCGCATTGACAGGTTTTCAAATAAAAATTATGATGAAATCAAATTTAACAATGGAATAATGAAACCCTAAAGACAAATATTAAAAAAAAAATAGAGAAATAAATAATTACCGGTGAAATTGTGGGCGGTGGTGAGGGGAAAGAGGAAAACGAAGTAAAGAGTGAGATTGAGCGAGGAAGACGATAACCTAAGAGCGAGAGTGAAGGGCAATTTGGGGAATATAATGGAAGAAACACGCCACGCTTGAATTTGAGAGTGGGTATGTGGCTTTGCTCTCTCAACCGTTATTTTCGGAACTAGATGATTCCTTCGCGCCAACTTGCTCTCGGCTCAGCTCCACACTTCCTAGGGCTAGCTGTCCACAGGTGTACTTTCATATTTATCCGGACCGACTAGCGTACAGACGGACATTAATTGTATCTCAGTTATTTGTTGTGTTTAAGAGCATCTACAATGCTAGAACCAAAATGAAAAATGTTTTTCTCACATTGATAACTTCAGAATGACACAAGAAAATTACCCAAAAATCCTCAGCAGTAGTTGACTATCGTTGGGCTAACCGGCAGCAGTTAACCGCCGTTGGTGTCATAATATATTCAAGTCAGAACACAACTTCCGGCCACTCTTTCATTACTCACTCACTTTCACTTTTCATTTGCAAATTTTTTCATAACCAAATTCTTTCATACTTAAACAAATTCATCCAAAATTTTAATCATTAACATGTTAAACAAAAAATTTCATCTCAATTGTTAATTCATGAATATAAAATATACGAAATAATATTTAACAGGATAAAATTAAAACGCAAGAAATAATATAAAAGGTACATACGAAAATGTCATAGAAATACGAAAATGTATGAAACATGTCATAATAATACATCACCATTATCATAGTCAAAAAGTACATAAAAAAAGCCTAATGATAATCAGCCATGCTGTCTACGATGCCTCTGCCCCCTGCACTGCCTGGCAATCTGATACGTAAGGGCAGGGCGACCAATACTGTCAATCCATATCATCTCCTGCAGCAGCTCCTCTCTGTTCATCTCGTCGCTCCTGGCCACATCATTATCAGCTATCTGCACCACATCCCTGATGATCGTCAATGTGTCAGGCAGCTCTCTGGCATGCTCCTCCTCTATGATCTACTCCAAGTTCACCGGTCTGGGAGGAGATCCTTCATCAAGTGGGAGAATACGAGGGTGAGAGACTTTGGCATACCAAACCATGTAGCCAGCGTCATGATGTCATGGTCTCTGACACCTATGTACCCAATCAGGGTAGAACCACGCCTGAGCGTCTAGCAACACAGTGGTCAGCAACTGCGTAGGCATCTAAGCGACAGATGACGGATGTCTGGGAACGTCATGTACAAACTCAAACTGCCTCTTTACCCGCTCAGGTAAATGACGGTACACCCTATCCTTCCCGCACATCAGCCATCCCGAGTAAGTGCACAGAAGCTGAAAAGGACACACTTCTCTGTGATCACCATAAGTACAAAACCTCACATCATCCACCTCTAAGCGATCCAGCCGTAAGCAGTAATGTTGCACATCTGTATGCCCTCTGCAAGTAAGCCATCTCCCTGCACATGGTCTCTACGACTTCCAGCTCTTGTTTTTCTTCCTTAGGTACGGACCTGACAAATGCTTCAAAATTCATCCCTGCAACAAAAAAATAATACACAAAAATGAATATTCGAGTTATATATTAAATAAATATAATACATTATAAAAACTTCACAAAAATATTTAAATAACATCCTAAATAAATGTAGTCGAACTTAGGAAAAAAAATCTAAAATGTTGATAAAAAAATTATAAAATGAATTCATAAATAAATGAAGATAAATATTAAAATATTACCATAAGAAGGGTCGTACAACCAGCCATTGTTCTGTTATTTAGAAGAACAGAATCATCCAGATAATCGTACAGGTAAGTTAAGGTCATCACTTCCCATAACCACTTCCCAATCGCCTGCAAGTCCGCCATACAATCAAGATATATCAAGTTGATGTGTCTGTTCGTTTTGTTAGTGAACAACGCACTACCGACGATATATAGAAGAAAACTCCTCACACACCACTACCTCCTCCTGCCTCTCTCATGCATCTCCTCCCTCGTCTGTGGGGCCTCCAGCCGTCTAGCCTCTGTCAGGTGGGCTTCATAAAGCTGCTTAAGTGTGGGATAACTGATATGACCAGCAGACTCAGTCCTTGCCTCAGCACAAGCATCAACTTTTGACATGCCCAACAACCTAATCATCAAATCAAGCCCACGGTCCTGATCCATTGTCGCGTCATGGTCCAGCATGTGGCCCTGAATAGGAATGTGGAGGAGATTATACACATCGACCAAAGTGATCGTCATCTCCCCACAGGTAGATGAAAACTACTGGTCTCCGTGTGCCACCTATCGCGTAGAGCACGTATCATAGCATGAGTCACACTAGAATACCCGATGTATATCAAACCATGTAGGCCAGACGCCTCCACATGATCCCAAAACCACCTCAATCCATTCACTGGTATATCAAGTTCTCTCACTTTTTCCCCAGCATTTATACACTTATACGCCCCATCATGCCACATCTGTAAATCAAATGAATTAAGACACTGTCACTACAAATTTTTAAGAATTTAAAGAATTAAAACACTTACGCTACATTCTTTAAAGAATTATAATACTTACGCTACATTCTATAAAGAATTAAAACACTTACACTACATTCTTTATAGAATTATAACACTTACGCTACATTCTTTAAAGAATTATAACACCTACGCTACATTCTTTAAAGAATTAAAACACTTACGTTACATTCTTTTAAGAATTAAAACACTTACGCTAGATTCTTTAAAGAATTAAAACACTTACGCTACATTCTTTAAAGAATTATAATACTTACGCTACATTCTTTTATGAATTAAAACACTTACGCAAGCGTCATTTAAATAATTTTATACGCTACAAATTTTAATCACATTAAAGCATTTAAAGAATTATAAAGAATTTAAACACTTACATTATGATGGTTCACCCAAAGAGGAATCGTCACATGCCTCGCGTAGTCGGACATCAATGACGTGATCTCAGGACCTCCAGGAAAGGGAGGCCCTAGAACAGGGCAGGACGGTATCAACGGAACACGCCGACGTCGCCGCTAAGTCTCGGGCTCAGGCACAATATCATCTGCCGCAAGATAATATGCCTCAACATCCTCTGACACCTCATCATCATCTGCCACCTCCTTATCCTCTGCCACCTCCTTATCCTCTGCCTCCTCCATCCGATCATATCCCTGAAATCCCTCATCCGCATACCCGGCATAATGATGCGCCTGTGTCGGATCAACCACCTAGGAGGAGTAATCCATTTGTGACTGTGAATCCAACCCCTCTTCTCCACCTATTCTCAAGTCCCTACGTCTTCGGGCTTTTGGAACATACGGGTTTTCAACCTCCATCTCCTTTCAAGCGTTATTTGTCATAGCAGGTTTACCTTTGCGCACCCTACCTCCCGCGCATCCTCCTCCCTAGCCATATTTGTACAAATCCAAACATAGAATCTAAGACAATGTACAATGTATTTAGGCATTTCAAAGGAACTATATACTTTAACGGTAAACAACCTAAGACATGGAACATATTTACATATATTAAATGGAGACCATATATATTACTAACTTTTTTAAATGGAGTCTAAGATTAAGATTAAATGGAGTCTACAAGTGGAGTCCATATTTACATATATTACTAACTAATTACTAACTATTTTAGCAAGAGAGTTGGCACCTACAATAAGTGGAGATCAAACGAAATAGGAATTGCATTTAATTAACACTGATATATACATTATAAAGTTTAACCAATTGCACAAAAATAGCACAAAAAAAGTTAGAATATCTCACTTAGACATTTCATCAAACACCTTATGTGCATTCTAAATTAGGAGCACAATTAGTGTTATTTGAACATCTAAACAACTACATTGTACCTACACTTACTCTAAACATCAATTCCAGCATAAACAATCCATCAAAGCATCTAAATCATGCATAATTTGCAATTTTCTAACCTAACCTAAAACTAACATTTTGCTCAAAATTATAATAACTAACACCCTAAACAAACTACATTGCATGTAAATAGGAAGAAAAGAAATTACTTGTGAATTAATTGAAGAAATTTGGCTCAAATTCGTGCAATTGAGATTTGGAGAAATTTGAAAGAAAGACTTGAGTAATGATGCTTCTGTTCTTGTTAAAACGCAGAATCAGCAGCAGTTAACTACAGCTGAAGATAGCGGCAGTTTACTGCTGCCGGTTTGGCAAACGGTAGTTAACTACCGCTGGGGGGCTTTTAAGGAATTTCCATGTGTCAATATGACGTTTTTGAAGTCAGAAAAGCAATTTTCAACCAAAATTATATTCTTCACTCATTTTTTTTAGGTCCATAGTTGCCAATTGGGATTTGAAAATTGCTTTTCTGACATACAAACCTTCCTAATGACACATGTAAGTTACTAAAAAGCCCTCAACGGTAGTTAACTACCATTGGGCAAACCGGCAGTAGTTAACTGCCGCTGGTGGCACCAGCGGCAGTTAACTACCGCTGGATCACTATTACACAGCAAAAATCGTTACTTTTCCAACCTCAATGGGATTTATGCAGCTCAATCTTATTTTCGTAACCGTTCCATTACTGCCAACACCAATTACAACTCATACTTTCTTGTTTCTTTGTGCCAATATTCCACCCAAGAGATTAATTAAACACCAAGAAGAAACTATGAATTTTAGAATTGGATTATCCTTCTTCATTATATCGATTTTAGAATTGAATCTTAATCGGTTCCACCCAAGAGATTAATTAGACACCAACAAGAAACCATGATTCTCTTTTCTCTCTCCATTGATGTTCTTCTTATCCTTTCTTTAATCCATCCACCTTACTGTCCATTAAGGGTTTGTGTGAAAAATTTGATTTTGGATAGAGGTTGGGTTGTTATACTGAGCAGTAGATAAGAAATAATAGCAAGAGTGGTGATGGATTCATTGGCAAAAGTAAAGTAACTATTTTGTTGTGTGATAGTGATTCAACATGAGTTAACTACCGCTGGTGGCACCAGCGGCAGTTAACTGTTGTCGGTTTGTCTAACTGTAGTTAACTGTCGCTGAGGGCTTTTTAGTAAATTACATGTGTCATTAAAAAGGTTTGTATGTCAAAAAAGCAATTTTCTTGGGATTTAAGATCACTTCTCCATTTTTACTCCAATGGAAAAAACAACCTAATGTTCTTGTTTTGTTTTAAGTGGGCCTTGTATTTACTTCTTAAATTGTATGTTGTGCTATATTGTTTATAAGTGTCAGAAAAAGCAAAGCTGAAACTTGTTCTTACTGCAGAACCGTTCTCCACCCTGGTTGCCACATAAAAGATCTCCAATGCTAAAAACAAAACAAATGATGTTCTTGCCTTTGAAGAATAAAGTGATGGAGTTGCTCTAACTACTCCTTTCGTTCCGGTATAAACAAGTTTTTTGTTCATTTCACACTTATTAAAAAAAGGCTTAAATAGGTTTTTCGTCTCTGTAAATATAGGTCATTTAAATTTTCGTCCCTGAACTTACTAATCCTTCCATTTTGCCATTGCAAATATTAATCATTTGAAAAATGGTCATAATTACGTATGATTAGTAACTTCAGGGACGGAAATTCAGATGACTTATATTTGCAGGGACGAAATACCTATTTAAGCCAACCACCTCGCTCAATCATCACTTGCCACATGGGTACCACGTCGCTAATGACAACCCACCTCAGCAAAAAAAAACCTAATTATGACCAAAAGTTAAATGATTAAATTTTGTAGTGGCGGATTGGAAGGATTAGTAACTTCAGTGACGAAAATTCAAATGACCTATATTTGTTGGGACGAAAGACCTATTTAAGCCTAAAAAAAATGTATAAGTGAAAGAGAGAATAAAATAGTTTTGAATGCCTTGTTAAGTATTGTTGTATTTTCATCGTGAAATGAGATGTTCAAATATCTAGTTTCTACAAAAACGTGAAAACCCACCATGGAAATGGTTAAAGCCGCCGCTAAATCAAACATATGCTAAGTCGTCACATGAACGTCTTATTTGTCATAGACTGAATTTAAGTTATCACATGGATGAAGAAAAATGTCAAACATTTTGAAAAGAGTTGTGATATTTGTACAACCATTTGTGACATTTTTTGTGACAATTTTCTTTTTGTCTATTTTTATTTCTCAAAAACAATAGAAAGAGAAAAATGGAAGAGATAGAATAGAGGAATGTTATTTGAACAATCATTTGTTGTGCCAACTTGTGGAAGAACCAAAATATACAAAGAAATATACATATTAACACAAAAACTAAAGCAATAGAAAGATAAATTAATCCCCCGTGAACTTGGCTCAGTTAGTAGGGATATTACATATTTTATGCAGAGGCTGAGGTTCGAAATCAGGACACCCCATTTCTCACATTTAAAATGTGTGAGCTCTAGGCTACTTGACCCAAAAACTAAAAAAAAAAAAAAAAACACAATGTTAGTTTGAAAGAGAAAGTCGTCACAAAATAATTATTCAAATCATTTTTCAATAGAATAAGAAAATAATAGGAGTATAAAAGAGAGTAGAGAGCGTTGTTAAAAAATTGGCATACAATTGTGGTACAAATATCATTACTCTTTTAAAAATTAGGAGACTAAATAAGTGGATTATCTTGTTTTTTTCTCCATATAAGGATAATGAAATGCTTCTCTACGCTTTGGTGCCTTTGGCTTGGCTGCGACGCAAAAGGTGCTATAGCCTCTACGTTGATCTTTACTCACCTCATGCAACTCGTGCAAAAATGAAGCATGATGACAGTGTTGGTGTACTTTTGTATCCTGAAGTAAAGTTTTGATGCTTCCTTAGTTACTTCAAAATCTGAAGTCTCCTTTCCCTCCACACCTTAATGGCTTAATATCTATGGCCATTATCTCTTTACGTTTGCTATAGTTTTACCATGTATACATCTCGTTTACAAAAAGTGGCAACTACATCGCCACGTCCAATGTGTGGTACGTACCCATATATAACACCCAACCCAAGGTTTGACTATGATATTAGGTTTATAGTACTTTGTTATGTATAATTTAGTCGTTGAATATTTTTTTTTTGAGAGGAATTTAGTCATTGAATATATTAATCACAACTTACAGAAAAGTTATCTTTAGAAGAAAAAAAACTAAGAAAAATTTGTGAGTAAAAGTTAGTGAGTGAAATATATACTATGTGGACTAAAAAATTAATACTAAGAAAATTGATAGTTTTAATTAAATTAAAAGTATAATAAATTTGACTCTGAAGATATTTGAGATCTAAAACAACCGTATTATTTGCAACCTTTTGGATGGTTTTCATTCTTAACAAAAGAGAAAAGAACAGCAAAAAGATCAAAATTTCAATAGAATATTATAAACTGCGTATAATATGAATTGCATAACATATCGTTTCAACAAAGATTCGCGGCCATACTTTGGAGCCTGTAGAAACACTGTAATCTCAAACTCCGGCAAAACGAAAATGGACTTTGTGTTCACGTTCTTGATCGAGCATGACAACTCATGGACGGTTGGGTGGCAGTGCAAGTTCCTTCGAGTAATTTCCATGTACCACAAGGTTTGGTTTTAGGTCAGCACGAGATTCAAATAACAACAGATACAAGCAAGTGGCATAAGACGCAATCGGGTAGATTCAAATGTAATATCGATGCCACCTTCTCATCATTATAGAATCTCTCCGGCATCAAAATTTGGTTACGTAATGAAGACGATACTTATGTGCTTGCCCAAACCGTGAGTTTTCTAACAAAGTACTCAATTGATGCGGGTGAAACTCTGGGATTGTTCCATGCACTACAATGGTTGTCAGATATGCAGTTCGATAATGTGGATTTTGTGACTGACTCAAAGGTAACAAATGATGCTTTCAACTATTCTCGAAATAATGTTACAGAGTTTGGCTGCATCATTACAGCATGTCGGAACCTATTTTTTCACATTTTACAAACTCTAGGGTGGAGTTTAGTCGGCAACAAGCAAAGATGGCATCTCATGTTCTTGCAGGCGAAACCACGTTATTAGTTAGTCTCATGGTTTACATTGATGTGCCCAATTGTACTGACTATATTATTATCAATGAAATGATATACCAATCTTTCCCTAAAAAAAATCATAATAAGAGTTACATAGACTAATAACTTCAAAAGACACAACAACATAACTCAATAACCAATTATTGAAACTCATGAAACGTACGATATATTAACAAAAAACGTAAGAGTTTGTCAATCAAAAAACTAAAACATTGTCAATAGTAAATAAACAAGTCAAATATCATATGCAGATCTTTAAGTTAGATGTTTATAACAAGTTAGTCTTTTAAGTATTTTTTTTTTGTGTAAAATTGATAATTTAAGTTAGAAAATCTATGCATTGTTATCTCATTTTCATCAAACTCAATTAAAAAGTATTTATGTGGCCGTTTAATGTTAAGTTGATATGTCTCAATTCACCGCTTTCAAAACTAGAGTTCATATGTGTATTATTTAGTTTTGATTTGAAAACAAAATTGATCAATTAATTTATTTATATTATTGTTGATAAAATATTTATCTGTAAAATTAGACTTGAATTCAAAAATAAGAAAAATAAAATGTGTGTAAGTAATCATGTTTGATGTCATAAGCATTTTTGGTCTTATTGCTTCAATATTAAATGGTTCATAAACACCTTTTAATGAAGTTTGCTAAAAAAAAAAAAAAAGTAAAATTGTAAATATTCTATAACCTAAAAAACCAATTTGTAATAAATAAATAAAAACTTAACAGATCAATTTGTAGAAAAGAAGGAAAAAAAAAACTCAAACAACTAATAGATTATAAACATCTACGAAATGTATTTAGCATAAATAATACGAGAAATGATATTTATAAAATCATTTTGATACTCACATTAATTTTTAACTTTTGGATACTTTTTTTTCCATCCTTACATTATTTTCTTATTCTCTTTTTATTATTTTAAGAGAAATGGTATTTAAACATCCATTTTTTAATAACTTTTGTGACAACTCTCTCTCATACTTTCATTGTATTTTTATTCTTTCTCTTTTTTTTTCTCTCTATTGTTATTGTCCAATAAAAAAAAAAGAAAAAGTTGTCACTAAAAATTGTTGGAAATTGGTTGTGAAAATATCATTTCTCTTATTTTAACCAATAAAAGAAGCGATCAACAAGGTAGTCCCAAAAGTTGTTGCAAATATCATTACTCAAATAATACTATTCCCTCAAGCTAAAGTTAAGAGCTCAAAGCCTCAAACCAAACCAACATTAATTTTGATGGGCAAAATACGACCAACACACACATGTAATAAAAAGTTTAGTAACATAAACTCATACCATCTAAACCTTTAAAGCAGTGTAATAAATCTAGACCGTTAAACCCAACTGCTAAACCCATCATCTTCTCCATATCCATTCTCTGCAAAAACCAATGGCTGCCAAGATGATGCTGTTGTCCCCACATACACACCCTCTCCCTCTTCGTTCTCTTCCATTTCAAACCAAAAAACTACACTCATGGCAGCACCACCACCTTCCAACTCCAAAACCAAAGAAACTTCGTTTATCCCTTCACGAGAGTGCTGAATTCATCACACAAAACCAACAACAACTACTAAACCCCAATTCTCTTTTCTTACTTACAGAGACTACTGGTTACTCTTTGGCTAGTTATTATACTTCTCTTGGTCTTTTTGTTATCTCTGTTCCTGGTCTTTGGTCTCTCATCAAACGTTCTGTCAAATCCAAGGTAATTCATTCATTACCACTTTGTTTTATTGTTATTGTTGTTGTGTTTTTCGACAATTTTGTGTTTTTATGGAAAAATAGATTGTGAAGAAGACTTTTATAGATGAAGGTGGAAATAAAGCACCAAGTCAAGTTGCAGGGGAGGTACTATCATTCTTTACTCGTAATAACTTTGCAGTGGTTGATAGAGGAGAAACCATCACGTAAGTAACCATTACATTATCTCTTTAATTGCTTTATCTTTGCTTTTGCAATGCTCAATAGAAGAAATTTGGAATCCACAAATTAAATGCAATGAGCAAGCAGATAGTTTAATCAATCAAGTTCAATGTTCTAATCATGGTTTTAAATTGTGATCACATTCTTGTTGCAATTGTTGATATCGTGGGCATACACATTTGTGGCGATGTGATCTCAATAGCGACGATCACCGGTTTCTAATAACTAATCAAATCCTTGCATTGAAAGTCCAGTTTACTATGGCCAATTAGGTCAATCTTTAATGTTGCAAAACAACCATTTATGATTTATCAAAAGTCTCTGATACTCCAGCCTTATCCCAAGATAGACATCTAAACATGTTTTTGTGCTTCTTCTATGAAGGTTTGAAGGAGTGATGGTGCCCAGCAGGGGGCAAGCAGCACTGTTAACTTTCTGCACTTGCATCAGCCTGGCGAGTGTTTCCCTTGTGCTCACCATAACCGTGCCGGATATTGGCAATAATTGGTTTTGGTTAACCATCTTAAGTCCATTGGCGTAAGTGAAGGCACTCACAATTTACATTACATATACATATTGTTGCATAGAAAGAAATGATTTAGTTCAGAATTTTAGTATGAGCTGATAATGCCTTGAATATTTATACAGAGGAGCTTATTACTGGACTCGAGCATCCAGAAAGGAGCAAGTTCAAGTGAAAATGATAGTTAAAGAAGATGGAACCCTGTCAGAAATCGTTGTTCAAGGTGACGACCAACAAGTCGAGCAAATGAGAAAGGAACTCAAGTTTAGTGAAAAGGGCATGGTTTATGTTAAAGGCCTTTTCGAAACATAAGTTATTTTACCAGATGACAGAACAGGAATGTACAAGAATGAATGGAGGGCATATAAAAAGCAGCCACAGCTAAACCCAAAGGCAAATGTTTGTAAACATTTATCTTCAGAGCAGTTTGTAAACATTTATGTTCAGAGCAGCAGCCTGCTGAAAGTTTTGATATTCACCTCAGGCACCTAGTTCACTTTAGAACATTATGATTCTTACTTTTGAGGATGTAATCATATACTATGTAATCATATACAACATGTTCAATGGCTACTTGGTTAATTCATCAGATATACAACTACAACACAACAAAATATTGTACGAAAAAACCAATAACACACCTATTTGCTAAGCAGATTTCCAAATGTAATTTATGATATGATAATTTAAAGTACAATGTAATGTGCCTGAAGTCATCAGCTTTTAAACAATTCATTTGTAAATTGTAAACAAAAAAGTCAGGCAATTATTGATACAAGTCTCGCCAAACATACTTGAAATTCAGAGATACATAAACACTTGCTAAAACATAACAAATAATAAAGATTCTCAGGCCAAGTATGTCCATGGCGCATTTCGACATTATCCAAATAATCAAAAATATTTTGGACTCATTCCACTGAGCAGCCCAAGGTCTTTAACCGATCAACAACTTGTTTTCCTCCAAGAATGAATAAGTTGGTACCTCCAGATTGTATGGTGCAGGTCCCTTCCTAATTCTGCCAGAAATATCATAATGAGATCCATGACATGGGCAAAACCATCCGCCAAAGTCTCCAGCATTTGGCAAGGGAATGCAACCCAGATGTGTGCAGACACCGATCACAACGAGCCATTCTGGGTTCTTGACTCTTTCAGAATCTTGCTGAGGGTCACGAAGAGATCCAACATCAACACTGTTTGCCAACTTCACATCGTCATCTGTTCTACGCCTGATGAATACTGGCTTTCCACGCCACTTAACAGTGACAGTAGTGCCTGGCTCAATGCTGGACAGATCAACTTCAAGTGAAGCCATAGCAAGAACATCCTTACTTGCGGACATGCTGAGCACAAACTTGAGGACAAGTAAACGGATCAGAGAGGCATAAACAAACCTTCCACCTGTTAGGACAAAGTATGCAAATGCCCTCTTGCTTGGGTCACCAGGAGGAAACCGTTCATGGTTGTGTTCATCATATACAATCTTCGAAGATGGATTTTTAACAGCTGAAACAGTTGCAGGAATATCAGGAATAATGCTGTTTTCTTTTGTGTGGATCAGTGACTCGGTAGCAAAACCTGGATGCAATCAAATTAAATCAATCAATGGAGTTATATCTAGTTAGATAAATATGTAAATTGAGTGAAGAAAACACAAGCCTCATACTAACACACAACCCAACGAATAGCATACGGACAATTAGAAACTACAAAACGGATCCCCTCAAGTAAGATAATATACAACTGCAATCTGCATATCAATTATCTATGATCTATTAAGTTTGAAAAGAAGGCCCAAAAGAATAGATCGGCCTTACCTACACAGAGAATAATTATTGCATATACAAATTGTTTTGAAGTATAGTTCAAATGATACAGACCAGAGGTAAATCATAAAGTGTAACAGATAGATAACTTACAACATATACATACAACTAAACAAGTATACATACAACATATCATCCACCCTAAAAAAGTATTTTGGGTCAATCCAACTAGACAATTCAATAACGAACTAAACATGCAGTTTTTTAATTTAAAAATTTCAGCTAGAATTCAAAGCGCAAAACATTCTAATTTGCAACTTCATCCAATAAAATTTTGAAGATAGCAATTTAGTATTATGGAAAATATGATTCAAATAGATCAGCAGTAACTTATTAGACATGTTTGTTCTTATTTGTTATTCATAAATGAATAGCAAAACTATGGTTTTTACTACAATGCAAGAGTTGTACTCCCTCCATTCCTATATACATGTCTTTTAAGGTTGTTTTGCACAAACCAATAAATTACTTCAATTAATACGTAAATTTGAAACATACTCTCTTACCTATCATTGGTATATAAGTGTAAAGTAACTGATAAGGGTATAACTGACAAAAAAAAGTAATTAATGTAAGCTTGAAATCCGAAAACAGAAAATTACTAGGAACAATTTCCCCTGAAAAAAGTAATTGATGTAAGCTTGAATTACAAAACAACAGATCATTATGAACATTTTCTCATAAAAATGTGACAACTAAAATGAACGGAGTGAGTATAAATCTGTCGACTATCAAGACGACCCTTCCAGTTTTGATATAGTCATCGAACAAAAATCAACAACAAAACATTCATCACAGAAACTCCGGATTATACTTTGATCATAATGGTTTAAAATTTCATCCACAAAAAATATTTTACCATAAAACCAGAGTTTTAAAAAGGTCAGGGAGCATGATTTGGGTTGCAACAAAAAAGTTTCTTGTATCTCCACGGTCGTGATTCTCCACAATAACACAGATCGCGATAAACACAATTCAAAACCTTACGTAAAACATTTAACAAACTAGGTGTCTTCAATTTGTTCAGACGTGCAGTTCCACAACCAAATAAAAAAACAGATATCTCTATAAATTTAAACAAAGCAACAAAAAAATAATCAACCAAATAACGCAAAAATTAACAAGCTTCGGTGCTTCAAAGTCCTTATTCACAAATCCAAAAGTAAAACGAGAGAAGATTCTCATTTCTTATACCATGTTCAATTCTACTTCAAACACACACAGCTTAAGAAAATTCAAACTAACATATGAAAATCCCAGAATATTGGAATCAAGTCCGAAAACGCGTCCAAAGCAAAAACCTAATCACATAAACTATCCCTAAATAATGAAATTCATAAAAATTCTACCTTCATACACAACAATAAACATTAAAAACAATCAAATCAAAAAAATGAATAATAAACAACCCTAACATAAAACGAATCAAATCAAACAAACAAGACAAAATCAAAATGAATCATTTCTCGAATAATTCCACCTCCATAACAAAATAACAGGAAAGGGAAAAGCATTAACCTCTGAAAGGAAGAAAGAATTCAGGGTGGATGGAAAAGGGGTCAGATCTGCGTTGATCGGTGGAGGAAGAAGGCGGTGGGATGGGGTTCTTAGAGAGAAAAGAGGAGGCGGCGTGGTAAGACCTCCATGAGGGAGATGCGGAGAGAGAAGAAAGCTTCTTAGATGCAACCCTCAACATCTTCTTCTTCGTCTTCTTGGTTCTCTTTCTTTGCTGTGAGCTTTGTTCGTTCGTTCTACACAAAACGAAACGATTTTTAGAATCGAAAAAAGGGGAAAAAATGTCTCTGACTACCCTCCATGCTTGACTGCTGCGTCATTTTTCTGATTTTTTGGGCTTCCCATAACATTTCTCTAAGGCCCAAGCCCAAAGTTTTTTCTTTTGCTTTTTGTGTTAAAAATATGATTGTTTTTTCAACAACTATTTTTTTATTTTGATAAAGGCGATAAAATGTGTACTTGTTTTTAAATGTGTATATCCTTATAATTTGGGGTGAGAAACGTTGTCCCTCTTATTTTTTATAGTCTGTCCTCAGCCATCATCCGAAAATTCTCAAATACTCGATTTGTTCGGATTACACAATCCAAACGTATAAAAAACATCCCCTTTGTACATGTTCATATTGGGTGATTCAAACAAATAGAGTGTTTTGAGAAATGTTGGGGGGTGAAGAGAAATGATGTCTCAGTTTTCTTCCTTAAGATCACTGAAAGCATATTAGCACATAGAGGGGTTGATTGAGAAATCATCTTTATTTTTTGCAAAGGAACTCTTTTCAACACCCACTCTAACATTCATTCAATTATTGAGACCACGTAAATTGACGTAGAGAGAATAAGGGTTGAGGAGAGGATATTCACAACACTTGTGTTTGATTGTATGTTTTCGAGCCTATATTTCTCAAAGCTTTAGTGAGGAGAAATTATCCTTATTTTTTGCAAAGTGGACCATAAACATGGCCGAAATGACAACAAACCAAGACTCATTTTGTCCGACAAAAGCCACTTAACATTAGCTCAGAGTTACTCTTTAAGCTTTCAAAAACTCTCTTATCCTATTTCAACAAGCGGCATTTAAGTGTCGCTGGTATTTCTAAATGTAGTTAAGTGTCGTTCCACATTTTTTTAAAGTGGTTCAATTATTTTTTAAATTAGTTTAACCAATTTGATTTAAAAATCTTTGCAACAATCACTAATTATTGTCGAGGGTATTTTGGTCTTTTTATGGTAGTTGGGAGAAAAAATGGAAGGCTAAAAGCAATTCTCCATTTGTTTTACAAAAAAAACCAAAGAACAGAACCACACGAGGAAGAAGAAGAAGACATGGAAACTCCCAACAAAGACGAAACAGAAATCTCGAAAGTAGAATTCAATGATTCCGAGATTGAATACATCAGCTACGGCGGCGAACATCACCTCCCTCTCATCATGAACCTTGTCGACGAAGAACTCAGCGAACCTTACTCCATCTTCACCTATCGCTACTTCGTCTACCTATGGCCTCATCTTTCTTTTCTGGTACCAAATCTTTCATCTTTTCACCTTTTTATTATCTGGGTCATTTTTCAATTCACCGTTAATCACTTTGATTTGTTAACATTTGTGTTTTCTTCTTTCTTTGTTTTGTTTTAGGCTTTTCATAAGGGTAAATGTGTGGGCACGGTGGTTTGTAAAATGGGGGAACATCGTAGCACTTTTAGAGGATACATTGCTATGCTTGTTGTTATCAAACCCTACAGAGGAAGAGGCATTGGTAATTTTAATTCACTTTGCTGTTTTTCTTTTTAAATTTTACTCGCTCCGGTCTCAAATATAAGAAAAGATTCCTTTTTTAATTTTTTTTAGGTTCATTGAGTAGTTAATGTGTATGGTCTACATTGTAAAGCAGATACATTAATTATTCAATGAACCTAAAAAAAAATAAATCTTTTCTTATGTTTGAGACTGGACGAAGTACTTTTTTATTTTCATTTGATATAATGGGAATGTTTGGATTGTATTATTTGAGCTTATACTTGTGAGAATGTTTATTAGAGCTTATGGAAGGAGCTCATTGCATGTCCATAAGCTGTTTTCAACTTATTTTCATAAGCTCTTCTGGATAGCAAATGAAAACAGTTTATAGCTTGCAATAAATTTTGACTTTCTTTTATCTTTGTTATAAAAATAACTTATACATACGTAGGCTTTAATTTGATAAGCGCTTATGCTATAAGCACTTAATTAAGTTGTTTATCCAAACAAGGCCTATATGTGATTATAAGAAGTTATTGAAAAATGTATGCTTTATGCTGCTGATTGTGACCTTCAGCTTTTGCTTGTTTTTTTATGCAGCCACAGAACTTGTTACTAGGTCTATCAAGGTGATGATGGAATCTGGTTGTGATGAGGTATGTATAATCGTGTGTAACTGTGAGATATAAAATCGAAATCATAAGCACTTATTTATCGGGAAATAAAATTGAAATAATTTTATCTTCTAACTGTTTTTTGCTTCTTGTATCTTTGAACTTTAAAGGTATTTTCGTTTGTCTGAAATCTACTACTTATCAATCAAAAAGTTTCTACCAGTCAGAAGTTGAGCTAAACTATGTCTTTGTCTAGTTGTATGCCAATGCCATGTGGTTTATGTATGTAGAGAAAGGATTTAGTTTTGGCATTGGTTGGCAGCCGTTTACCTTATTTAAGTGCTAGCTTCAATGTCAGTTCGTACGAATAACAACAACAGTAAAAATATTTTTCCACCAGGTGGGGTGAGTTACGAGATCAAACAACACTATAATAACATCTTATGTCCTATCCTGAATCGCGTCTAATGATAGACTATTTAAAATCAATTCCTTCTTAAACCTCCAATGTTCCTTGACCTCTCTCTACCTCTAACTATTTGATTATCCTTATGTCCTTGATTCTATCTTGTCTCTTTTGACTACTTATATTTCATAACATTTTCATCTAGTTTATGATGAGTTGACTTTCCTGTTAGGCTTTTTCTGCCCTGTATACAATCCCATACAAGCATATAACCTTGAGTGGTCCTTTTCAATGAAAAATTATACTTAAGGCATTGTTCCAGTTTATCGCCTGCATGAATCACAGGGTTTGCATCTCTCTTTATTCCCCTGTTATTTTGTATGATAGGCCCAAGGTACACAAACTGTAAGCTTTAAAATACTGTGCGTTCTCCTATTCCATCTCTAAGCTAGAATTTACATCTCTTAGTAAACTGGCTTTTCATGTAGTAATCGTACTTGTTTACTTCTAATTAAGTGAAAATCGCGTGCTTCCAAAGTTTGTCTCTGTAGGTCTAATAATGTCTCATTTTGCAAAAAAAAAATAAAAATCATTGTGGAACCAACTATTGGATCTGCTCAATAATCACACCAAAATAGTTTCACTTTGGTTTATTTTAACAGTAATGATACTTGGCACGAACATAATTTCGTGCGAATCACACGAGGTAGTATGTAGCTTAGTGGATTCTATTCTAAGAGTGTCCATATCTTAATTCCAACTAAAAATATTTTGCCTCACTACATTAACAGGATTCACGACAGTTGTGTTGTCTCCGACGGTGGAGGAAATTCCTTAATCGACATTATTACAGAGTTTCTTTAACTTAAGAGGTGATTAATGTGTGCCAGTTGAGTTTGTAACTAAGGTAGAAACTTAAAAATCTTCGTATATAAAAGAATCAAAACTAGATCTCCCCTATTATCTTATTTTTATCCCCTTGTTCTCAATCATAAATTCTATAAAATTCTTATTTGGTTTCAAACTTGAACAATACGTAAGAACTAGTAAAAAGTTTCTCTATCTATCTTCTCTTTGGAGTCTATTTGACTGCAATGATTAGTTGATTACTCGGATTTACATGAAATGTTATTATTTGTCAAGGTGTTGGGATTAAAGGAACTTAATCTTAAGAAAACCGTGTCTATACAACTTAAGAAAGGTTTTGGGATTTAAGGAACTTAGCAAGTTATGGGCAGTGTTTTAGACGTAATGTTGATTTTGGCACTGTGTTGCGGTAGCGAAAACACTTGGCTGATAGCAAAGGGATGAATGTTGGTGGCTGCAGTTACTTTGTAGAGGTGGTGTAGTCATGACAGGTTGCACGAGCATATCTCAAAAGTGGGTTTGTAAGTCTTTGAGCTTCTTTCAGCACATCAGCCACCAATTTGTGCGATTTGTGCGAAAATGTTTCGCACCTTATATCACTGCTCTTATTTTGAACAATTAAAGTTCAAATGTTTGGGAACGATTATGTTTTTGTACTGGTTTGGTATGAACTCGTCATTGTTAAACTTATTGGTGCTTGCGAAATACTTCAATTTTGTCAGTAGTTTGCTTTATTACTATGTTATAATGTTGAATATTTACTAAACATGTAGTAAATTGTGTTTAGATTTTATGGTAGATGTTCAAAGTTAAAACATTTTTGTATTGAGTAAACACTTACAAGTTACATTCTTCTTGTTTAAACATTTACAGGTTACATTGGAAGCAGAAGTCACAAATAAAGGAGCACTTGCTCTGTATGGTCGCCTTGGCTTTATTAGGGCTAAGCGGCTTTTCCACTACTATTTGAATGGAGTCGATGCTTTCCGTCTTAAACTTTTATTTCCTCGCCCAGACTTGCACGCACCTCTGGACTCACCGGATAAATATGGGAGCCACATGCATAGTGATCATGGCGATTCACTTATTGAGCAATGATTGATTCCATTCATGATTATGTACTTTAAACAAAACACAAATTTTTGAGCACATTGCTTTATAAACTGATGCTATGTTATGGCTTGCATCACTGTTTTTGTCTAGTATGGTAGGTTATGTACATTTTTGTTATTTGCATTTCACTTCTCGTTAACGTTAGAGGTTGAAAAAAAATCAGAAATGGTAAAGACAGTCCTCTTTTAAACCCCCAAGTGTTGTGAACACCAGTGATAATCAATTTTTTGCACATACTTAATATGTTTTTTTTTTAGGGAAAACATACTTAATAGGTTAAAACTTATCTTAAAAATATCAGATGTCATGTCTATTTGTATTGAATAGATATTGTCTTGTACATTGTACCAAAAAAAAAGATATTGTCTTATACTTTACTCGATTTGACTTCTGCATAAAATTTATGATTTGCTATCTTGTCTGAAATCGCGTAGTATTCAACAAAATAGCCTTCACAAAATAGTGGCACATAAGATCTTAGAATTAAACATACCAAACACACCCTAACAAAATTATAAGAAACACCACCCTAACAAGATTATAAAATTTTGGAATTTCTACTTTTTATGCAACAATACATTCGAAATAATCCTCAAAAAAGCGATTATGCCTGAAAATAACTTAAGAGTAACATTATTCATTTTAGGCCAAGTACCTTTTATATTAAAAATTGATCCTTTATATTTAACACTGAGAAGGTAATCCAAAAGTGTTTAATTGTTATGATATCAAACATGATTACTTACACACGTTTTTTTATTTTTGAATTTAAGCCTAATTTTACATATAAATATTTCATTAACGATAGTATAATCTGTCAGTTTTATTTAAAATGAAGACTGAATAACACACCTACGAACTCTAATTTTGAGAACGGTGAATATGGATCGACCTACTTAGCATTAAACATTCATATAAACACTTTTTAAATGAGTTTGATGAAAATACGACAATGGTGCAAATATTTTATTACTTAAAAGACTGATTTGTAACAAAAAGAACTTAAGGCTATGTTTGGATATTATAAAATGAACGGAACGGAACAAAATTACCACTCCATCATTTGGAAATTGAAAGGAATGGAATGAATTACAGCTTTTTATTTCCTTTTTTACCCTTATTTACAAAACTCTTTCATATATAATATCCAACACAAACTATACTGTATCACAATTAAATAAAAGAGAAAACAAATGAATCTATATTTTTTTTTTTACGAAAATGAATGTTTTGATAGTTTAAATATTTTTTAAAAACAACATAATGCATGCATTATAGTTCAAGTGGGTTTCTTTTGATATAGTTGAAGGGTGGTTCACTTGCATCAGGTGAGAAAAAAATGTCAGTAGTGTGCTGCATACTACAAATAACACAGATGATGCAGAGATTTTTATAATAATTTTCCAAAGCAAAAAAATCACTTCAAAATTACTACGCCAGTGCATATGCCTATGCGTGATGCAGAATATGGCAGAAACATGGGGACATAATGGTATTTATAATAGTTAAAACATAAAATAAAAGGGATTCCATCCCCATTCCTCCCAAATTGGAGGGTAACAAAAGTGAGAGTAAGTGATGGAATATGACGGAATGTATTCCACTCCATGCCATTTCATTTCATCCTTTTATTACTTATCCAAACAATGGAACATAAGCTCATTCCATTCATCTCCATCCCATTTCATTACATCTCATCAATCCAAACATAGCCTAGATGACTAACTTGTTAGAAACATCTAACTTAAATGACCGTGAATGGTATTTGACCTTCATTCTATAATCAGTTTTTCTAAAAATGAGTGAGATTCATTATAAAAAGAGAGTGCATTCATCATTCGAGGCTTCGAGCCATCCACCTAGTTATTCACGCTTCAAACCCAATAATGTTAAGCGTGTGAGAGTGTATCGGAAAAAACAACCCATAAAAACAGCTCATAAAAAGTGACACGTCTCATCTTATAAACTAATTTTATAATGATGAATTCGACTCAAGTACTTAACCTAAAACTAAAGTAAAACTGATCCTCTTCTAGAATTCCTATAGCAAATATGACGTGTCAAATGAAAATTATTTATAATATGAAAATGAAGATAAGATTTTAACATACACGCCAAAAAGAACTATTTAATAAAGAATTATTAATATGTTTTTTACAGGAGGACTATTAAATGTTAATATGTTATTTATATAAAAAAGAATTATTATTTTTTTAAGAGAAAAAAAGGGAATTATTTATAATAGAAAAAATTTAATAATGTGGATAAGGTTTTTGGTTGGTAGACCTTGTGTTTATACGTGTCTTTTATCTATTTAGAGTACTTCGTCTCCTCTATTACATCTTATGCAGTTGGAAGAATTAATAAATTTGCTGATTCAAAAAAATATATACACGCCAAAAAGAATGATTTTTTAAGTAAAGGGTAATATTAAATCAGACCTATATATTAGATGCTCATTTTCATATCGATTCATGTAGATATGGCAAATATGCATAGGAACTTTCCTTCAACAATCCTAATAGGATTTGCTCTTTTAGCATTATTGTTCTCTAACAATGCCAAAACCATTGCAGCTCGCTTTGTTCCTTCAACAACACCTCAACCAAATGAGCATTCACTTAAGAGTCCAACATGCGTGAAACTTGGATGCAACAAGAACCAGCAGAATAATCTTAATCCATCTCTTTCCCACAAGGTTGATCATTTCTTGCAACCTAGTAATGTTAATCGTATTTTTAGATTAAGTCCAGGAGGTCCTAATTCACATCACCATTAACAATGATGTGATGTAATCAAGTAACTCTTAAATAAAATCTTGTTAGTGTGAGCTCCTTACATGCCAACATTTTCCTTCTTTTTTTTATGACATTCGTGCATCACAGTAGGTCATTTTCTTTCTCGTCAGTTATATAGATCAAATATGTCATAATATTTTATAGTATATCATATTTTTAACCAACTTATTAATCATTAGATTTTTCTTTATAGTTTCTCTTCTTCTTTTTTTCCTTCTAAGGCTTCGTATTTTCAAGAAACAAAAACGTAAATCATAATGACAAATAATAAGCAATATTTTTTTTTAAACTAGGTGAGAAACAGGAGCTTCCTCGCCCAATTAATAAAAAAGACTGTTACAAAAATTAATAGAATAAAAGGTTAAATTACTTCATGGGTCCTTTAAGTTTGAGGTTTGTAACATATTGGTCCTCTAAGTTATTTTGGTCACACATAAGTCCTTTAAGTTTGAGGTTTGTAACAGATTGGTCCTTTAAGTTATTTTGTTCACAAATAAGTCCTTTAAGTTTGTAAACTTTTTCGATTTAGTCATTCTATTAACCAAATAATGATGTGGTTGAAGGACTAAATTAAAAACTTTTACAAACTTAAAAGACTTATTTGTGACCAAAATAACTTAAAGGGTCAATCTGTTACAAACCTCAAACTTGAAGGACTTATGTGTGACTAAAATAACTTAAAGGACCAATCTGTTACAAACCTCAAACTTAAAGGACCCATGGAATAATTTAGCCCTCGAATAAAATTAGGCCACCAAAACCTATTTTTAACATAACCACTCCTTCTAAAGGAATAGAATAATAATCTACATAATTATTCAAAGATGACCTATACTAGCTAGTGCATTACCCACTCTATATATGTGTAACTTAGCCTGTGTTTGTATTGGCGGTGGATTTGTTGTGAACATGCGTTTGGAATCCTACAATTTGTAGCTTCTCTATTATCAATTTCCAAGGCTCTCAAACGTAAGGTAACATTGGTGAAACGCCAAAACAAACACAAACAAAGAAATTCATGCCAATTAAAACCATTCAGTTTTGCCATATGTTTCTTGTCTGTCAAGACACCAATTGACTAAAAGCACCACTTTCATAAAATCGGTTTCCAACCAAAAGTTAATCCATTTCTTAGACTTAGAAAATTCAATAGAACTCATAGCACCAAAAAGTTTAGCAAAGAGAGAATTTCCTATTCCCATGGCTGGTTTAGGGGTAAGTCGACTCAAGCCCTCACTTTAGACCTCCGAATTTTGGACTTAGAATAAAGGTCTCACAATAGACAAAATTATGTATATATATACAAATGAATAAAGGTCACACAACAAATGAATTTTACAACTTTGTCATGAAGCAAAGATGGTAGACACGAGGCTTTATGATGCTTGCAACATGGGTTCAACACTTCCCCATACAGCTTTACAATGCGCACTATTTTTCCACCAGTGCTGCACTTACAACACTTCCACTTATATAATGCAATAATTTATTTTTCTTTTTAATTGTAATGTTTTTTTATAAAACCTATGAATTTATATTAATTACTCATTAAAAAAGCCTCATAATATAGTCCACTTTAGACCTCAAAATGTGTTGGGCCGGCACTGCCTATTTCCTGTCCCTCAACATAACAACCTAAAAATTGAGCATTTTTTTATTTTCTTTCAAAAACACTCTTAGCACTCAACATAAATATAAAATCCACATGCATAGTAAAAGTATATTTCTTGGTGAACTAAAATTGGTAATGAAATAACAGTATAAAAAGAATTACAATAAAAATTGTACAATATTTATTAGCGTCAAAAGATAAACTAACTGTCTCTTAGATATAAACAGGACCAAAGGTAATAATTTATAGATTTTTGCAATGTGCTCCAACATGTGTTGTAGACTTAATTATGAATGAAATGCAATGAGCAACCTTTTCTCAAAATAATTTATAGATTTTTGCTAGTAACACTCCTTAAAAAACTAATTTCCCTCCAAAATAGCCTTAAATTTGAATAAAAAATCAACAAAAAAAATTGTCCAAATTCATCTTTATACAAAAACGGAAAACAATCGGACTATAAATTATGCCGTTAATCCTTTCTAAATAGCAAAGTCAATCATTTTAAATACAATACTGGTTAGATGTTTCCAAATGTCTAAGGTTTAGAAGATTATGATCAGGAGCACTAAGAGACGGTAGGATTCATTCGATTAGAGTGTGATAACAAGTGCCACCTATGTTTGTAAAATCAAGTGCAATTATAAGCCTTTAGTCGCAGATTACATGTAAAATCATCGAAATAATTGGAATGAAAAAGTTAAAAAAGTTTTTTTTTTAAATTATATGAACATGAACAATTTTAGTATTATAACTAAATTTTAAACATTCCCTCAAAAAAAAAAACTAAATTTTAAACATATTTGGGTGCAATATAATTGGATTTGTTTTGGGATGTTACTAGGTGCAATTTTAGTATTAAGATGTTTAATGGTACACAAGAGTTTTTTTCTTTTTTTTTAAGGAATGGTACAAAAGAGTTATTTGTCGATTTTTATATTTTAAAAAATATCGTCTCATTAAAAAAATTCATTGTATCATTCAAGAGGGAAGAGTTAAGGATAATAAGAGATGATTGTATGCGAAATAACAGGTCCACAGAGGGCCTATCAAGACAAGCTTTCCTTAAAATGATTATTACTCAAATTTTTAATAATGCATGTGTCAACACCGTATCTTTCCATACAGGTCCTACTTGTTTCTCTCACCCGGAACCAAAGCATAAGTAGAGTCCAAACTCCAAACTGATTGTCAAAATGGTCAAAAATAAAAGGGTGTACATTATCTCTAGTAAGACTTATCTTGATCGACATTGTCGAAATTATTAGGTTAAAGTTCATAGTTATTTAAATTTAAATCCTAGAATTTCCCATGTGTGAATTTTCAAGTGGTCTACATAAAAAAACGGTATAAATTATTTTTACTCAAGGAAATTCAAATTGAGGTCAAATTGCTCATTGATTGTAAAACTTGTCATTTTCTCCATTTTCATGCACACACGTTTGCATATTTATTGTAAAACATGTCATCATTTACACAAACACCGCTACACCTTACGTGTAAAGTCATAAAATTGTTGTCATTATTCCCAACAAAATAAATGTTAGACATGTCATTTTCGTCCTTGTATATTAAAGTAGTCATTATCCACCACAATTGAAAAAAATAATAAAAAATTGGAGATATGATTTTCATACATCCTCCAAAATAATAGGCGAATACTAAATTAGGGCTATATATTAGTATTGTATTCTAACTATTTTCTCATAAATGGCAAATTTGCAGAGAATCTTTCCTCTGGCAATTTTAAAAGGTGTTGCGTTTTTACTATTAATCACTAACAATGCAAAAACAATTGCAGCTCGTTATGCTTCATTCACAACACCTCAAGCAAATGGCCATCCTCCTCAAAAACCAACATGCATGAAACATGGATGCAGCAAGGACATGCAGAATAATTTAAGTCCATTTCTTCCTCATAGTTTTCACCAAAAAGCTAGTTTATGAGTCCAACAGGTTCAAATTCAATACAACGTTATTCCTTACAACCTAATAATATTGTTGATCATGTTTTCAGAGAAAGTTTGGAAGTTCTAGATACAAGACACCATAGCACCTTGCAAAGTGGTTATACTGCAAAAAGACTGGTCCCAACAGGTCCTAATCGAATGCATAACCGTTAAATATAATTGTGTGAGCCACTTTGGACTTGTTTGTGTGTAAAATATTTTATTAAATAAATAAACAAGTTTATTGGCCTAATGTTTCTTCTTTTTGTGTGAAGCCATCTTTCTCATCTTCTAACAATTGCGCAGCTGCAAAGAAAATGGAGGAATTGACCTGTGGAAGGTACTTGCTAAGTATGAAAGTGTGGGGGAAGTGTGTAAAGAGTAATTAAATAAATGTTTTTTCTTATAAAATAACACTAGCTCTGAATTTTACTACACAATTTGTAGCATGTTGCACTTTAAATTATATTCAAACTAACTTAAAATTTCAAAGCTAATTAAATCTGAATTTATCCTCATTGCCAAGTCATTAAGGTTTTGTGTTTGGAGGGGAAAGAAGATGAGGGGTTTGGAAAGAAAAAAAAAAGAATGAGCAAGTAGAAGAAATAGATGACGTTGAGATGGAAAGACTTTGGGGTTCATTTTTCTTCGTAATGCAAAATCCTCTTCAATTTGGGGAACTCAAAAAATGTATTGGAGAAAGTTTTTCAAGGTTTATATGAATTCTTCAAATTTAATTAATGTAGTTATAATATTCTTAAAATAAAAAATATATTAATCATAGACATAAATTTATCATTCTCTAAAAAATCACTCTTTAAAAAAATGTGAAAGATTTTACCATTTTTCCTATATTTTAACCCTCCAAAGTCTTTTAGTC
>Ga0315913_1001377_pt1 | contig 26591 bp, 15 predicted proteins | sample MpolsnodulesMG_FD_207736 | JGI IMG/M metagenome (GOLD analysis project Ga0315913, IMG submission 207736) | Medicago polymorpha root nodule microbial communities from Los Angeles, California, United States - small nodules | ecosystem: Host-associated > Plants > Roots > Nodule | place: USA...
AACATTTAAAACCCAAAACTTTGCAATCAAACTCTCTAATCATCTTCTAAAAGTAAATCAAATTAAACAACTCCCTGTTGGAACGATACTCTCTTTTTACTACTTCGGCAAAACCATACACTTGCGGTTTTGCTCATCATGATACCATAATAGAATTTTGTCTCATGTCTATTTCATTATGTTGTAATGTGTATTTATACAATGATGTTGTCTTGGGCCTAAGTATCTCTAACTTGGACATCAAGTATCTTGGTCCTCAATTATCTCTAAATAACATACTATATACTAATAATTTATACAGTGAATATTTTATATTCTAATAATTTAAAATCTTAATCTTTTCGAAAACTCTCATTAAACTTGAACATTTATAATCTATAAACTTATATATACGAGTCATCTCTGTAAATGAAAAGAAAAAAACACAAGGTTATTTCAACTACCTTTTTTATTTTTATTTGAAAGAGGTTATTTCAACTACCTATAAACTAGAAAATTAATCCAAAGTCCAAACTATACCTAAATCGTTTTAAACAATTTTATCAAGTTAATGCATCATTACTGATAGTAATAAATGAGCTCCCTCTAATCCAAATATGGAATACATTGCACAACATAACTTCATTCAGTTTGTCAAATGCTATAAAGATTACAACCCCCCACACCATTTCCTAGAAGAAAGAACCTAACCATCCCAAAAGAATAAAATTACAGGGGAAAAAGTTCTACAAAAAAAAAATACTATTATCAAGATACTTTACACATTAGCTATTTATCAGCATCCTTACTGAATGAAAATCACAATTATGTTAAAAAATAAGAATTACAAAAGAAAAAAAGAATTTATATCCGGAACTTCTGCTTTGAATAATCGACAAGATGCTTATACTGTAAGCAAAGTTGAATTAGAGCTTTCTTCCAAATCTGGTGGAGGCTTAACATATTTCCCGATTACTTGTTGTCGATGTCGCTTCCTCATTCTATTTAATTTTTCTAAACTCTTTTGCTTCCTCTTTTCTTTCTCCTTGTGCCTTAAACTTCTCTCCCTCTCATATAAACCTTGCCAAAAAACTTCACCAGTTGATGGCCACAACCAGTGTTTATTAGGATCCTCGGAATCTGATAACTCTGCCAAGTCCTCATCCATGTTTTTGAGTGTGCTGTATGAGAACCATTTGATCCACATTTTACCTCTACGGCTCTTGAACTTGTGTTGTTCCTGCATTAGACCGGTTTCCGGGTTCACAAATACCATCCTCCTTGCACTGTGGTAGGCCCACACGTTTACAAGCAGCTCAAGAACCCTTGAATAGCAGTGCTTGTCCTGCAATTTTCATATATTTGGATAAAGTGGCATAAAATAAACAGCAAGATCACAATTTGTTGGAAAGTATATTAACTAGAATTTCTCCAAAACTATTTGAAGATCGAAAGTAATGAAAATTTACAACTTAACTGTCAAGAATAGGGTTAACAGTTCTAAATTACCATTAACTAAGACATTAATTGACCATTGATTATTTTACTTGCACCGACGAAGTAAAAGATGGTCAACTATAGACTGCTTTTATTATTTATTTTTTCTTTATGGTCTCTCAGCCATTGGATTAGGCACAGAAAAGATGGCTGAACACATGCACAGAAGACGGTCTGTTTCCGTATTTTGAAGTAGATTTCTTCGACAAACTATTGGTCAAAATTCTTACTTATGAGCTTCCGCAGAAAACTAAAATATTTGTTTTCCAAACATATAGACTTCTATATGAAAGATTAAACCATGAGGATAAAATGGCCAAAACCAAACAAACAAAGGAAACTAATTTTTTGAAGCAAGTCACCTTTGACAAATTCAAAGGACAGTGTCCAGTAGAATGATGTTCATCGTACATCTGTGCATCCAGTGCATCTACAAACATTCTGCACACAAATTGTAGTTTACATTTGTTAATTAAATTTCAAATAAGTTACAAAAGCGCACTTTTCTTAGTTGATAATCGAGCTGATTTCCAATGAAAGAAATCCACTAATGAAACCGAGTGTGTACCTGGAGAACATCACAAACTCTAAAAATGATCTTGTGGGTAAAGCCCAACTCAACATGACAGACCAAGTGTCACCATCTACGGGCATGGGAGGCAAAGAATCGGCATCAGCTTGTACCCCATACATTCTCCTCATCGCTTCTGAGAAAGCGGGTCTTCGCTCAAACACAAATGTAGAGAAAATCAAGCTTTGCTTATACTCAAACTTTACATATACTCATGAGAAAACACATATAATGGGTTTAAAGGATCTTACTTGCAACCTCCTGCATTAATGGAATCGCAAAATGACCAAAAGTCTTTCTGTGAAGGGTTCCGTGGATCCGTATCCATCCGCACCCAAAAATATAGTGTATCCCCGTTCTTTTTGGATTGGACAGCATCTAGTAAAGCATTTTCAGCAGCTCTGGATAAAGAAGCCTGTTAACCCCACGCAAAATGTCAATAAAAAAAAATAAGAATGAGCCAGATAAGATATTTAAATAACTGCTACTATTCGAGTTATATTCCGAAAATTGTATGAAGACAATGATATACCTTCCTTGCTGTTGCTCTCCAAGACTGAAATCCAATCCAAGCATTTTTGTGTAAACGATCAATCCTGTTTGCAATGGCAAAGAAGGCTCCAAATTCACCAAGTACATCTCGATAATAAGCATTGTTAAGCAATGGAAGACGAGAAGGTGCATCAAAATCATCTCTCCCTGGCCTTCGACCTTTGCTGGACTGTGAACATGTGAATACGCATTAACAAGAGTGCCATATCATTAGAGGTTATATTGAAATAATAGTTTGACCAAACAATTTGTACCAGATATCATGCAGTTACAAAAGGAAAGTTATTATTGCGCTGATATCAAAATACAATTGAATATACACATGTGTGCACAAACTTTACCAGGGAAACTCCGCGATAAAGAGATCTGTGATGTAGAAAAGCCCAGGCTCCTTCCCCAAAGTACGGTTCATAAATGCTTAGTGGTTGTCCAGTCCGCTCAAGCTCTCCATCGTCTCTTTCGTGTAAATCATTCTTTAACCTATCAGCTTTCTTTGCGTTTCGATATACTTCTTCCCATGTTCCATGTGACTGCTCTGTTCTATCTTTTAACTGCATTAAAACATGACTTAAGCTTGATTTGGATAAACAACTTAATTAAGTGCTTAAAGCATAAACGCATATCATATAACTGCTTTTGTATAATCTTATTTCTATAACAAAGATAAAATAAACTAAAATTATTTTCATATAAGTTGTTTTCATAAGCTGTTCTAGAGAGCTGATGGAAATAAGCTAAAAACAGCCTATGGAGATGTCATAAGCTGTTTCCATAAATTCTCCCAAACAATCCCACTAGTACGTGTGCTAGTAAATAAGCTTAAATAAGTCAATTCAACAGGCCTTTAAGTTAAGCTCATCATCCTTGCAAATAAAAATAGGAAAAGATATCTATCAAAAAAATTGCAAAAGATCCAATATGCTAATTTTTTAAAAGAACAGTCCTAAATGTTCCTCCTGATCATTCTTCCCAACAATCTTCCTAGTTAACATAAAGAAAATCCTGGTTCTTTTTTGTGTTCCACAATATCTAAAGCAATTACTTTTTTATTTAATACTTTCTTCATTAAGTATTAGGAGGAAATCATTTGAAAATTCACCGATCTTTACCTCTTCGTCCTCTATTCTTTTTTTGGTAATAGCCTTCTGAATATACTTTTCTTCTTCCCATATGGTATATACAAATGAATCATTATCAGCAATAGTCGTGGACGATTTATCTTTTCGAGAATGATTCCAACGGTCTTCGTATTTATCTAAAAACGTGTTGCTTCTCAATGCCCTATTTTGATACGTCGAATTTGAAACTGCTTCAAATAAATGCCACTGCCACTTTTCTTTAACATGAGGGGATATTTCTAAAACCGCCTTAGGAGGAGCAACCTCTGATGGAAGCCTGAGAATGTTCTGAAGTAAAGATGCATATCCATCAATTGCTTCGGATACCATAAGGTTCTTAGCAGTTCTTCTCCCCATTGAGGCAATGTTCCGAGCCAAGGGTGATATTTTCCCTTTTGAGATCACCTCTAACATGATTTGTCTAAGAACTCTAATGTTATCCTTAGGGAAAAGATATCCATTCACCCTGTCATCAACCTAGTTAATGCCAACAAAATAGTTAGTAATTTCCAGACAATATATGAGAAACTTTCAGCTAAATGAACACTTTAGATGATTGAAGTTATTATAAAAGCCTAATCTAGATTATTGTAGGAAGACATCTAATATAAGATTAATAAAGTACCGAGCAAACATCTAATATAAGATTAATAAAGTACCGAGCAAAATAGACCAATAGCATGTGGGCTATTGTTGAAATTGTGCAATTTTAGATGAACGGACAAGAGAAAATAATAAGAACTTTGAATATTATTGATAATAACTTGATACTGACACATAAAAGACTAAACACTAATCTCGGTATATAGGTATACATATACTCAATCCTAAATAAATAAGAAAATCAGGAAATAAATAATAATAATGATGATGATAAGTAATATAGAAACCAACCCTAAGATAATCTAAAATACTCTACGATATTTTCTTTTTGACAAATAAAATACTCTGCGATTATAAAATGGTCCAAGGAATTAATCTAAGACACTCTAATATAATATCAAGATATTGTATGATATTTTCTTATATTCTAACAGTTACATTAAAAGATATAGAGTAGGAACATACATATTTTCTGATCATAGAAATATCAGGAGCAATAATTGGTTTCTCGAAGCACATGGCTTTAATCAAAATCTCTGGAAAAGACTGCTCTTCAAGCAAGGACCCATATATCACAACATCTGCGGTGCCAAGAACAGAATCTGCATTCAGATCTCCAGCTATATGCTCTATGGTCCCTTTTGGATATTTCAAGCTCTGTGCCATCGTCTATGAAACAGAATATACGGCAATGAACAAACTATTTGTCCATAAAATTTGAAAAGAAAATGAAAATAAACATACCTCCAGAGCCACACTGTAGTTATTTGTTAACTCGCCACTATGAACGATGATTCGTAGTTGCGCACTGGAATTATCTTTGCTTAAAGGAAAATCTGCCAAAAGTGGTGACAAAGCCTGCAAAACAACGGCGTGCCCCAACCACATGCCCTTGAACAAAAATTGACTGCCCACAATTGCAATAATGACATCTTCTGGACCATAGCCCATACTGATGCGCAAATTATCTTTCTTCAATGCCATAAATGCATCTGCTTCTAATGCTTCAGCAGGGGAACCAGGAATGACATAAAAATTTCCGGCATCAAATGTGGAGTATATCATCTGCGGAATCCCATAAAAACATTAGTTGATATGACTAAATAAGTTCCAACACAGTGAGAGCTGAGCGACATGCATCAACATTAAATAATAAATGACTTGTCCCGTGCATATTACCGGCAAGGCATAGTTTGGAAAGACAACAACAGAGGAACGATTGAAAACTCTTCTCCAATCATTCAAAAGTTCAATCTTCCCACTAGCGGTATATTGTCTTGAGCGGTAACCAAGAGCACTATCTTGAATGATCCATACAAGAGGTATGGACTTGAAAGGTTCCTGCAAAAAACTGTAACAAATAAAATCATTTGTGTTACTTGGAAAAAGAAATTAATGGTACATGAAGTATTCAGGTACAATAACTCAGAATCTGAATATTAGAAAATAAAATAAATATCATACCAAGAAAAGGCATTTCTGGCTTCAAGAGAGCTCACAATTATACCATCGTAGCTGCAAAAGGCAGACATTCGTATCAGATGCAATCAGAATATTAATCCAACAAAAAGAGTAGGTTTTCCCTGTAAGTAACATATTAAGAAACTCAGAACACTAAAGCAAACAGCTGCACCATAATATTTTGAGTATTACAAAATTTGAAAGGATTCTAAAAAAAAATTACAAGGATAAAAAATCTGGAATTGATTAAGATTTCAGAGAATCAAGAAAGCTTCTTTTTCAGCAAACTGAAAAAGGATAATATGTAATTGCAAAAGAATGAAGAATTAAAGCTTGGTTGCGCTTTTGGTTCTTCTCATTAGGACTTCTATTTTGACCATTCAGGTCGAAGAATAATTACAAGCAGGTGTCAAGGTACGTAATACAGACAGCCGTGTCGGCAGCTAAGATTAGTTGGCTTTGATTTTTAGACATTTTGTTTAAAAAAATCATGCAATCAGCTTAGTCTAAAAGTAAAAATTAGAATATTAATCGTACTTTAGCCAGTCTACACTGTTGTCCGTCTTGTCACGAGTTTTAATAATAGTGATGGGAACTCTTAAGTTTCTCCACATGTTACGCCCCGGTCCATCTTCAAGTGAAAAAACCTGCAAAAGATAGAGATTATTAGTTGAACTAAAATAACCGTAATAGTAATAATAATAATAATAATAACAATAATAATTATTAAAAAAAGTAAAAACAATACTGTAAATGGTGAGGAAGTGATAACACTAATAAAGAATTTTTAATCTCACTTTTTTTTTTGGTCAAGAAAGAATTTTTAATCTCGCTTTGATAAGTCACTATTAACTTCATTTATTCATATTATAGAAAAATATTGATCATTTAGCAGGTTCCCTATTTCTTTTCTTTTCCCTAAACTCAAAAGGTATTTTTCCACCATAAATATTATTTAGACCAAAATGTAAAACAAGTATATAGTTTACCTGAACTTCGTAGCCAATCTCTAACAAAGATGTGGCAATTGTTACCATTAGCAATTGTTGTGAATCAACTGATAGTTCTCCAAATACCTTCAAAAGAAATTGAAACTATATAACTTTAAAATGTCAAGAGAAAAAAAATAATAAAATTCCATGGATCAATAACAGGGAAAATTTCAAAAAAGTATTTAAATATTAATTAACAATAAACTCTCATTTCAATTTTAACATTTTTTTATTTGTGCAACATCTGACCCATTTTACGACTCTCTCTCCATTTCTAAGAGTTTCAAAGACTCCGTCTCTGATCATATGACCACCCAAGTTCTAAATTTTCAGCTCATTATCACGTTTATAGATACAACATTTAAGTTGTACGGTGCAATTTTAGCCACATTTATCTGCAATTTCAAAGCTATCAGCAACTTCAAAAATCATGATAGAACCACAACTGAAACAAAATTCAAAACATTGACTATAGCCGAGAATGTAATACTTAAATTGAACATTGTTATCACCTCACAAGCTATACAAAAGGCGTTTGAAAGAGCTAATTTGAGTCTATCTTATAGTATATGTACTTACACAAATGCTTAAAAGTGCTTATAAAAATAGCTTCGGAAGGCTATTTAAGAGAATTTATCTAGATTATCTAATGACATAAGCACTTGAATACCTATTTGAAACAGCTTATAAAAATAGCCTATGAGACCATTTTGAGCTTATCTTCACAAACTCCAGCTCTAGAAGATATATTATGAAAATCATCTATACAATGCTTGTCCAGAGTCTACCCTCATTTCATCTTCAATAGTAGAAACAACTTATCCAGCTCTTATAATGAGTTCTAAGAAATTAATTAACTAAACTGTTTCTGCCTCCGTAAAACATTTACTTATGTAGCATTTATGGTCAATATCTCTTCCTCTAATGAGATCATGCTGTTAATTGATAAGCTCCCTAGACATACATAGGACTTATTTGGGCAACCAACTTAATTAAGCATTCATTGCATAAGTGATTTCTATAACATAAGCTATAAGTTGTTTTATAAGCTATTCTAAAAAGCTTATGAAAATAAGCTGAAATAGCTATTGATCATGTCATAAGCTGTTTTCACAAGCTCTGTGATTACGCAGGTAGACAAGCTCAAATAAGTCAATCTAAACATACTCAAAGACTCAAAAACACATGCATAGGATTGAACTTGCTTCTAGCTCATTCCTACCTACAATTTACTCTAGCTCAGTCCTACCTACAATTTATAGCTTATCGACATGTCACAAGCTGCTTAAGTGCTTATACAAGTAGATAAACTCAAATAAGTCAATCCAAACAGAACCATAGAGACTCAAATACACATACATATGATTGAACTTACTTCTACCTCAATCCTACCAACAATTAACAAACCAAAAACATTCTAAGCAAACATCAATATGCAACATATGCATTCTTATCAAAATTAGGTGAACTAACCAATGCCAACTGAGGTTTTCTATAACCAAATCGCTTCCCGGTTCGGTTCAACAGATTGAAATCCGTAAACTTCTCCGAAATCCTCGGCAAAAAAACAGCTACATCCTCACCAATGTCCAACACATACTCCTCATCATGAAGATGCAAAGTGTTCCAAGAACGCATCTTCACAGCTCTCAAAGACTCCTCTGAATCTTCGACAACCGAAACAGGAAGAAACATTTGAAACACAACAACAAGACAAAGAAACACAACAACAGCACAAATCCATTGAATGTAATCTAGTTTCTTGTTGAATAACAAACGTGAGAAGCTTGATCTAAACCTCTGTGAAAATGGGTGCTTCTCTTTTTTACCAAATAAACTCCCTTTTTTCAATGGGATCGTTGATTCTAATGAACCCATTTACAGTCCCATCAAATTTAAACCATGAACTTCAAAAACAAAAAAAAAAAGTTCAAACTTTACCAAACAAAATGAAAAAAAATCACATGCAAATAAGTGTACCCAGATGAGGAAACTTTAATGGAGTTTGAATATAAAGCAAGTGGAAGTGAAAGAAGATGAAAAAGATTGAAACTTTGATGTGTGGAATGAAGAAAAATGGAAAAAAGAGTGTGGGGTGTGAAGATAAAATGGGGGGTGTGATTTGAATTTGATGAGACAGAAACAGCTAAGAGTGAAAAAAGAAAGAAAATGGAAAGAAACGAAGATTTGGCGTTGAAAAATGGAAAGAAAGAAGCGTACGCTAAAGAAGACTGTATATGAGAGATGGAGATGAATGAAGTGAATCTAATCTGAATGAATGTCATAACTCATTACCTTAATTTAGTAAAAAAATAATATCATAATTCTTTTTTCTTTTTTTTGACCAAAAACATCATAATTTCTTTTTTACCAAAACATGTTTTTTTTCAAATAAACTTATCTTAAATGGAAAATCATCTGTCAACTTTTCTTCTGCCAAAAAAAGAATAATAATTTTATTGTTTTACTAAATCTTTAATTATTTATTAATCTTTTTTTCCAATTTTATATTTTATTGAAAAGTAAGTATTATTTTAATACGCGTCAAGCATTTTTCAACTAAATGATGTTAATGACGTGGATCAAATTATGTATAATATTTTATCATATATTATATTTCTGTTCAACTCATCAATTTTCAAATCTTTTTTAATTGTTTTTCTATGTGTTTATGTGTCCTTAGTGATCTAATTATGCTTCTGTGGATCAAATATTTTTACTACATAATCTATAAGTCTTTTCTCTACATAAATGTCCAAACCACTTGAATATGTTTGCTACCGTCTCTTCTACTATAGACCCAAACCGTTTTATTAATTGTGGGACCAAAATGAAAACTTGAAATTATTTAATGGATCAAATAAGCCTTAACTCTATCTATTATGGTCATTTCTAATCTTATCTCATCCAATTTTATCATACATCCAACATAACACTCTTATCTCTATCTCTGCTACCTTTGATTTATTCTCATGTTGATTCTTCGCCGCCCAACTATAACATTGCCAATTGCTTTCAGGATTCCGACTGACATTACAAACCAACACGAGTCTTTTCAGTGTGTTTTGTCCTCACTCGCACGCTTTCCAAAAAACTTTCCGGAAGTCACCCATCTCAAATTTGTCTCAAGTCAAACACGCTTAATTATGGAGTACTTGATAAAAAGACTCGTGTTGGTTTGTAGGGTCAGTCAGCAATGTTGAAAGTCGTTTAGGATCTTATAAGTGGCATCAAAGCAGACCTCTACTGGTACGATGTGGTTCAAGGACAAACCAAGCAAAAACTGGTGGGCATGCAACACCTGAGACTGACGAGGACGGGGTGTTGACGTTGGTGCACAAGGCATGACAATGAGTGGCTCTTGACAACTTCTAGACTAATTGAATCACATTAGAATGAGAGGGATCGTGAGGTCATGCTGGTATGAGACTGCATGGTTGAAGGAAGGCTTATAAGAATTGTTTGGTACTACATATACCAACAATATGCATCTTTTTAGAAGCTCATTCCATAAGAACTTCGAAGTTAAGCGTGCTTAATTTGGAGTAATTTTGGGATGGGTGACCTTCTGAGAAGTTTCTCGAAAAACGTGTGAGTGGGGGGACAAAACACGCTGAAAAAACTCGTGTTGGATTGTGGGGTCAGTAGACAATCCTGATACTGATATTTGATAAAATAAATAAAAAATCCCTTCAACTTGAGCAGTACTTTCTTCACATAAATCGTCGGAGGCACTTATCCATTTCAACCTCCCAGATTAAATTCAATGATTTACATATGTTGCTATTTCTCCGTCGTTTTGTATTATGGATCCAATATATTTAAATTGTGTAATTTGTGGTAAGATATGATCTTCAACTTTCACCTTTAAGGTAGAACAATTGTGCCTTTTGTTGAAATTACATTTAATATACTTTGTCTTACTCCAACTTAGGCAAAAGGTATACGCTTCTGAAGATTGTCTCTCTTGTAAGTACATTCAAAACCAAGGTAAAGAGACATAAGATTAAAGTTGATCTTTGGCGCAATCATATTATTATGGCAAAATCATTGATTTCCCCGCCATGCTCTTCACACTAATTGAAGTCCCCTTATACATATCCATAATAACTCAGAATATAAGCATTCCTAACTATTTTCTTCTCTAGGGCATTCTACAAATTCTCTTTAGACGCTCCTTCATGTTTTTTCTTTAAATCAATTAAAACTAAATGAAAATCTTTTTTATTCGTCCGATATTGCTCTATCATACCTCTAAATAAGTAGATTGCTTTTATAGTCGACCTTCCTATCATAAACCAAATTGATCATCAATAAGTTTTTTTTTTTTTCTTAGTCTCTTCATTATAAAGCAATAAAATTAATTATATTCATTTCATATAATGTACTATTTTTATCAACAAATAATAATATTGTACCAAAAAATAAACAAATATTTAGTTTTAAAAAAAATATTATTACGTCTGTCAGTCGCATTTAACTGAGAAGCGTGTTGTCACGCGTGCAGAAGAAAAGTTGTGCGAAAAAATAAATATCATGTGATTAATGAATGCTAAAGTTTTTAATTATGCTTATTTATATTTTTTGATTTTGTCCAGATCTATGTTTACTGTGAATCACATACTAATAAACTAGTCGGTGGCAACAATAAATCTTTTTTTTTTTTAAAGAAACTTCAACTTTTTTTTACTGAAAAAACTTCAGCTTTTTTCTGCTAAAAAATATCAGCTTATAGGGCCAGCTTAATGCAGGACTATATAGTTGTACTAGAAATAGTGTTTTTTAAAACTTTTTTGTAAGGAAAAATAATAATGTTTTTATTAAAACATTTGTAAGAATTTAGTCCACTTGTTCAAATGAATTAGACTTTCCCAATTAGGAAATACAGAAATCTAAATTTGAAAATGAAAACATCGAGTGGCCTTTTTTCATTTCAAGTCAAGAATGTTTTTTTTTTAAAGAAAGTCAAGAATGTTAAGTGACGACTTTTCTTAGGACTATATTATATTTATACCGTCGAACAAGACGTCCAACAAAAAATTAACTTTTTTTTTGAAAGAAAAAAATTAACTTAATTAATATTGATTCATGAAACATATGTTGGCCCTACATAAAATTAAAATAATACATCAATTATTCTGAGCAATGCTATAATAGAATAGAAGTATTCAAATTAGAGTTTAACTTTAATATACTATCAACGTAAACATGTCTACATTGTTAACAAATTATGATCATCTATATATTTGTGACTAAAAGTAAGTATGATATAAATCAAATTGTTTTTATAATTTGACGATTGTGATTGATATAAAATCTACAAAATTATTATAAAGTTAATTTATACGAATTAAAGACTTTGATTTTTGAAAAATTATATATGTCCGTAGCTTTGCAACAACTTTTGTGACAATATATATTCTCTCACTTTGTTCTCTTTCTCTCTCTCATCGTGTTATTTCTATCACACTTTCTACATGTTACGTTGTTCTCTTCCACTCCAGTCTCTTTCAATCTTTGCTATAATCCTCTTCATCATTCTCCCATTGACATAACAAATTCGGTGGCATGCACAAAATCATCATTCTTAGTCTCACGTTAAATGTTTTGGTGATGATAATTTTGTTGACGTTAAGGGTGGTTGTGATTGGAGATGACCTACGAAAGTGGTGAGTAGCGGCGATTTGTAGAGAAATAGAGACAAGATGTGAGAGAGGGAGAGAGATGAAATTGCCCTCTATTTTTTGTCGCAAAACTGATGCACACATATCATTTCTCTTAATTTCAATGTATTATCAAGTCAAAACACAATTGTTATGTGTGTGAGTTTTGAGTGGTTATTGTTGAGGCAAAATTCCTAATTAATTTTAAAGATAATAAACCTTTATGATTAAGGAATTAATGGACTTTGATTAATTCTTTGGTATTTAACTTGTGTTCTTGAGTGTTTTACTAAGATAAGAACAAGGTTTAAATTATACCAAGATTCAAGAAATCAAAGGACATTTGATTTTATGAACTAACTCTGAGGTCAGAAAGTTAGTTCAGAATGTTGCTCAGTGAGTTGATCAGAAGGTTCAAGCAGAGGTCAGAAGGTTGTTTTTATACAAGTCAAGGATCTCTAGAACATTATCAAGAACATGCAAGTCATTTATGACATGAACAAATATCTAGAAAAGTACGTTTGCATAGATCAATCAAACAATAAAGGCATTTACAAAGTTAAATGTCAAAAAGGATATTCAATGTTCATCAAGACTATGAACATTGAAGTACTAGGAATATTCTAATGAGAATATCATCTTAGATTTTGCAATCACTACACTTTAGTTATGTTTTCACTATTAGGATTGATTGCATCAAGAACAAGTCTTACAAATCATGCTAAGTGAAAACAGATGGAACATTCTGATGATGATCGGAATGTTCAGCTCGGCACATGCTTCATACTGTGAACAATACAATAGGTGAAAAGTTAAAAAGCAAAGCAAAATGGAGATTTGGTCCTGATCAATCAAAGAAGGACACATATGAGATATGATACAGTACAATATCCTTGCATATCTCATAGAAGCATGAGGTTGAAGATTGGAGATCCACTGCTCTCTCTCCTGCACACAATCCATTGCAGATCTAGAACAACTTTATCCAGCAACATTCTAATGCAAGTGGAAAAGTTGTTACTTATGGATATTGCCCGTAAAATCATATGAAAAGCATGTGACAAACCCAGATGAATGTCTGATGAACATCAACGTTCTGATGAAGAACACAACAACATTTTGATGGTCAAAATGTTTACCCAGAATTTCAAGTAAAAGTTTGTGGGGCCCAGGACACGTGGCATAACACCATTGGTCACCTTACAACGACTATATGAGCCCTAAAACTCTATAAATAGAGATCAAAGGCTCACCATTACTTACACCATTGCAAAGCATACAAAAAAACATTTGAAACGTGTTTGAAGCTCTTGCAATTTGAATTGATCATCACTAAGATTCTTTATATCTTCTTGTAGTGTAAATCAATTCTTTTTGTTATCTCTTTAAAGATAACTTTTCCTCCATTCTCCTTTTGTGTGTTTCTACAGACACTCAAACTTCATATAAATTGTAATCAAAGTCTCATATAGCTTTCGGGGTACTAAAGTGTTAGTTTGAGCAAAGGTTGTAAAAGTCTAAGTGGGTAACTTAGCAATAAGGTGCAAGCCTGCTGAGGCTTAGAGAATACATGGTTGTAATTGTTCAGGTGAACAAAGATTGTAATGTGCAGGATTTGAGAGATTATCTCAAGCATCATAGTGAAAACTCTCACAAGATTGTGAGGAGGGGACTAGTCCACATTGGGTGAACCACTATAAATCTTTATGTGTTCTTTCTCTCTTCCTTATACTCTTTAATTTCAGTATATATTACACACACACACATTTACTTTATCAAACTGTTTTTACACATGAACTTCAGAACGTTCTGAAGTCACTTCGCTAACTTAAACATTCCAAGTAAAACAACTTGAGAATTAATTTTAAGTTGCAGGATAATTTTTAAAGGGTCACAGTTCAAATCTCCCTTCCTTGTGACTATATTATCTACTTCAATTATGACAAAACTCAAATGCCCTTAATGATCATACAATTATGATTGATTAACCGAGTAAAAATCATGTACATTGACAGACCGTATGATTAAATAATATATAATAAATAATAACATAGTTTGTTTTATATATGTTACTTCTTAAAATACTTTTACTATATTTAGTAGTTTTTAAAGGTTTTAACTTATCATAAAGTCTTTTTTTCTTACGAATCTTATCATGAAGTCTAATTCTTAATTTTGAATATTTTTTTTTTAGAAATGATATTTGTTCAACTATTTTAGTATAATTTATTGATATAGTACTCTCATTGTGGTTTTACTCGCTCTCTCTTCCTCTTTTTCTCTCTATTATTTTAGTCCCAAAAGAAGAGGAAATAAAATGTTGTCCTAAAACAGTTGTATAAATATGATTTCTTCATTTTTTGGGTTATAACAACTTGGTAAATATGATTTCAACCGTTTTTTTTAAGGATGATTTCCACCGTCTTTTCCATCCTATACGAAAATATTTTAATTTGGAAAAATCTTAGACACTTTAACCATTCATAAACTTTTTTTTTAAGAAGTTACCTATCCAAATTGACACCAGAAAGAATAAAACCAAAAACGATGTGAAACATACTCTCAGATCTCAAAAAAATACCACGGAACCAATCTAAATGGGTTCATCTAACTAACTTTTATTGTTTTTGTATTGATTATAAATAAATTAGGTAAGCTCATGTAGGTGAAAGAAAGTTCATTTATTGTTTTTTTTTTTTTTTTACAGAAATCCAAGTTACTAAATTATCCTTGGGTAAAATGAATTGAAATAAAACACTTTTAATTACTGATAACATAATTGAAAAACTGGGTATAGGTTATCTTATTGCTCATACGCGTGTTTAATTTGATATACCTTACATGATAGAAATGAACATCAAAAGCGTTTGTAGTCCAACGGTTAGGATAATTGCCTTCCAAGCAATAGACCCGGGTTCGACTCCCGGCAAACGCATTTTTTTATTTTTTTGCTTTGATGAGACTTGATACCTTACTCTGATTTCTGGTTCACTTGTAGACATCAAAGTGACCTAATTTTATGATGTGCCAAAAGGTTTTTGGTCTTTCAATGTCACACGGCATTCCTTTCCACCACATATTATGATCTAAAGAAAAAATTAATACTAATTATCCATTGAGAAAACAACGTTTAAGTTAATACAAAATTTTGATAAATGATTGCAGCTCAAAAGAAGGTTAAGAGAATAATGTGAAGATTAATATTTTATACAACAACAACCAAGCTTTATCTTATTAAGTGGTGTCGGCTATATTGATCAAATGACGCCATAGTGTTCTATCAAAAACCATATTTGGATCTAAACCTCTAAATCTTTTCTAATGGTTTCTCGAATGGTTTTCTTAGATCTTCATCTTCCTCTTCCTCTTTTAACCTGACTCTCCTCTAAGCCTATTTTCTTTTCAACTTTTCTACTATTGATTATTTTTCAATGATATTCTCCAATGCATTTTTTTAAATGAACCCAGTTTCAATTTTTGGGTGATTTCATGCACCTCAACTCAATTTTATGGTACCAACTCAATTTTCACTCTAATTAGAATTTCTATTCCTAAGTTGCTTAACTCACAAGTCACAGCAAGCATTTACACAAACAATAAACTATGTCTCTTGAACATTACATATCCTCTCCAAATTTTACACACTCAAATACTGAAAAACTAATGTTGAAATGTTATCCAAGGATCCCTACATTTCTTGCACTCACTAAATTTATGGAACTCAAAATCATATGTGACAGAGAACAATACTCCTTTCTCTAATTTACCAATCTTTGGGTGTATTTGTTTTTCATAGTTTCTTTTATAATTATTGGTCTCATTGTTCTTTGCTTCCACCAATTCTCATGTGAAGAGAAAAAGTTTATATCCGCTACACGTAAAATAAATAGTCATTTTCATTAAGAAATAATTTTAAATATACAAAATTTAAAAAGAGCTTTATCAAAATGGAAAAAGGAATCTAAAAAAAAGAGTAACAAAGTACTTTCTTAGGAAGAAACCTATAAGCAAAAGCAGCTCCTATATGAGATGCTCTAAAGCTTGTAGATACACCCTGGCTAGTTGTAAGTTCAATTATGCTAAAAAGGGGGTAGACATCAGAATGAGAGTTCATCTTGAAAATTTTCAGGAAACACCAAAACTATAAGGACAGGAAAGTTACTGATAAACCTCTTTTTGCACACCATAACACAAATATACATCATTAGATCATTGGAAATTTAAAGGGATATGGATCGCAAAGTAAATAAAGAAAAATAATAGGTATATATAGATCACAATTCACAGGGGTAACATTGATGAGTAGAAGGTCAAGATCCCAGCGACCCAGCCATTATCATTGCCGATTACTATACAATATCATTATTCAAAGGCTTGAACCAGAAGCTAATTAATTCTGAGTGGAGGCATAGTTCAAGGAAAAAGAATTAAGCATCCAGGTAGAATAAAGGAATAACTCCAATCCATTTTATCTAAAAAAACCAGTACATCTACACATCCTTAGGTGGTATTATGAATCATGAGAAAGAACCAGTCTTCAATTTTGGTGTTTTCTGCTTGACAAAGAAAGCTGATAGCACACTTCTGCTGCGAGTAGGGGTTTGGGAAGACTCACGGCGATATGCGTTGTCAAATGACCTGTACCCTGCTATTGGTTTGGAACCATCCAATGCATCCTGCAGATAGAGACTTCTGAGTAACTTATTGACAAAAATTATTTCAGATTTTAGAAAGAAAAAAAAGGGAACATAAATAAATGTACTCTTCAACTATAGTGGTCTAACAAAAATTGCTAGCTGGAAATATTGACGATTGTATCAAATATTTGGTTCACTAATTGGTAGACTATGGTAACATATATTGGGTTCGGTGCAAGTCAAATAAAATGAAGAATATTTTTTCCAAGATAGAACCATTCAAAACTTAAGAGTATTAGATGATTTCCAGTCACTTGAAGGAGAATGAATACAGACATAAGCCAACACACCCATAAAATATTCATTTCTATATTGTTTTGTAAGAACAATATACTAAAAATATGAGCTGCTTCTACCCAAGGATTAGAGGAAAAACACCTTTCAATCAATCATTTGTTGCCAGAAACTTATATTGGTGAAAGAGATAAAGAACAATGGCCTGGACTTAATACGAAGCAGTAATTCTAAAGCAACCTGCTATAATTATCAGTTGAGGCCCTCGAATTCTCCCAAGTCTTAGACACCAATTATTGATACTTAATCCCATGCTAGAAAAGTAAAATGACTCTCATTGAACAAGATTTTATGACCATAATGTAGCAGCTACACCCTATATAGATTATAGACTACTACTACTAAAATGCAGAATTTTATAAACTAGTGCAGTGCAGAGCTTATTACCTACAAACAATGTTGTCAAAATCGAGATCTTAAATAACATTGAAAAAGGGTAGCAAGATTGTAAAACATAAGATCGCAACCAAGATCAAAAGATCTTACCCAAAAAAATTTGTAGGATAGAAAGGAGACAACGAGATTGTAAAACATAAAATTGCAACCAAGATACCAAAAAACATAATACTAGCGCACACACAGACACACACACACAATAGTCCTAGAACAGGGGTATTTTTGGAGAAAAAGGGGGTGTTGTTAGAAAAAGGTTAGGTTTTTTTCAAGAAAAATATATTTAAATGTCATTTACACTAGTTTTGGACCAAGCGCCCAAGCCCATTACACTTGATCGGGATTCTATGCACGATCTGGATCGGTGAGGCCTAGTGAAATGGTAAACTCCAGGATTTTGGTATTTAAATCGGGATTTTGATAACTATGCCTACAAGGCTATATAAACTATTAATCAAGTCCAAGTCATTGAAATATTTTGCACAAGATATTATTTGGTAGATAATAGAAATTCAACACCTTTTCCCTTCTTAATCAAGTCTAGCTACGCAATTTCAGCAAAAGATTAACAAACAGGTTTTAGAACACTGGCAAACAACAAGCAAAATACAGGTAAGTGATAATCACAAGTTGGCCATCAAACGTGGCACCACCAGTTTCAGTTCTTGATAAATAATATGCAATTACCCTGCGTGTGCCGCCCAGTGTTTGCACAGGTATAGTAGAAGTAGGAACTCCATTCGGTAAGTGAGTTTGTGCGGGTGAGGATTTCATCCAAGTGCTCTCTTCATTATCTGTAGGCACATAACCAAGGACTATAAGGAGATATAATTTACACATCAAGAAATAATCAGCGCTTGGCTAATTTAACTGAATTATTATGTATACAAGATATACAACTATATCACAAACCTAAAAGATGGAAATATCCAGAGGCTTTGGCAGCAAACTTTGGGTTCTCGATGCTGCAAAAGAAGATGTCATATGATAATGCCATTCATGCTTAGAGCTGTTAACAGAAAACAAAGCAATATTGCACAGCCTCATTCTATAAAAATTTCCTGAACTTACTTTGGGGAAGCCTGCGGAGTCCCTTTCAATGTAGACTTAGTCTCTGATGCTAAATGCCATGAAAGAGTTTTTGCTGGAGGGGTACCTAGATATCGAAGTATATATTCTGATTAATAATACTACACTATTCACTTATGAAAATTATGAAAAAGTACCACTGTTAAAATCAATGCCAAAAACTCAAGGAGGGACAAAATTTACCCCATGACGCACCTGAAGATTGAAAACGAGTTCTGGTCTGAAATGAATTCTGTTTTGCGTCGATCTGTATGTGTGGACTGAAATGCACCTTTTTATTGACAGAATCTAGCTTGCATTGTTAAACAAACATGCAGAGAATCATTAGTAAAAACTACCGGTAACGATATGTAGTGGCTATAATCACATCCAGATGAACATAAAGGCAGTGAAACCTTACTTGGCAAAATATAGTGCTTATGATGTCTGGGAATGAAAGCCAGCAATTGCTGCTGCCGAAGACCTTCTTTATCCGTGTAAATTTGGCAAGTATGAAGTTTCTGCTATTAAGAAAATATGTTATTTCAACTCCAAAAGATAATTGTCTATCAAAACATATTATCTAAAAAAATGCTGTAATTACCTGATTTATTGTAGAGACCTTCAAACCCATAGTTGAGACATCCAATGTGTGCTGCTCGAGAAGGTCAGTTAACTTGTATGCAACAGTTCCAAGATGATCAACAGCATTCACAAGGGCTCTTACAGCATAATCTTTCAGGTTGTCAAGTACCCTAATAAATTAATACCATACAGCTTAGAAATATTCAATAGAGCTCAAACACAAGGATATGTGAAAAGAAAATGTTATCGACAATGGTACCCGTTTATATCTACCTTAAGACTAGGAATGATCCTATACTACTAAAGGAACCCATCCCAACTAGTCACCAAAAGTTCTAGGGACTCAAATTCCCATATCCTTTTAGGAATACTAGAAGAGGTTAAGGTTGCCTTCAAGAACAAGTTTAAGGAAAAAAAATCATTAACAAAAAGGAAATCCTTACATTTGTTTCTGTTCACTATGGAGATAAGATTTTTCACAATATTCTGCAGCGGAATAAAGTTGAGGCCTCAGGTTCTTAAGTTCCTGAAATGACCAAAATATGAGGATTAAATGACTGTCCACGCATGTTTCAAAATAGTATCCGCAACAATCAGAGGAAAAAAATTGATGGCAAACAATAACATTAGAAATTACGCAGCCATGCTAATCCCTTATACAGTGACAGCTATTATGCTACATTGAAAGTCAACTTGTTTATCTTTGGACGTAATAGAACCTTTTGAATCTTGATTCCGCAAATAGCTACTTTTAGACCAATGTTTTAAAAGCCGGACCAGAGGTTGAACCGGTGAGGCTTTTCGGTTATGGTTCAATGATGGTCAAACGGAATGACAAATAGAATGTAAAAAATAAGATCCAGTTGAACCAACAGTGATTAAACCAATCTAATCCCGGTTCAACCAAACTAAGGTATAACTAGAATCAAACCGACCGTCAAACTGGCCAGTTTCCGATTGAACTGTCCGATTCTGTTTTTAAAACCTTGGTTTAGACTACATTCCATTAACTTTAGTTGCAAATTTCCCATCATCTCATTATTCAGGATATCATGCTAAACAGTCCCAATTACTGTTAAAATCCTAAATTATTTATCCTTTAAAATATCCTCTAAATCTCTGAAAGATTATGTATGAATATTATACAGTCTGTTACAGCCCGATGCAGCCGATGCATGCAGTACGCTACATTGTTGTGATGAAGATTTTACTGTGACCGCATAACGCAAGGCGGTCCAAAATTAAAAAATTGAATTCATATGCTCTATCAGTGTAAATTTTGTTTACACTATCAACATTAACCGCCAGATCGTTAAAAGCGTCTTACTTTAATCATAACTACTTCTAAAGTCGCACATGTGATTAGCGGAGAATTAAACTCAAAATTATAAGACATATGAGAATAGTTTTCCCAACATTAACCAGATACAGAGTCCACCTAACAAATGCAGATCTGAACTTAACAAAAAAAAAATACTAAAATTATAAAATAAAAATAAAAAAACAGAGTGAAAAGAAGTGAGAATTATCAAAGAAAGAAAGAAAGAGAACCTGCAAGGCGTTGACGAAGCTCTTACTACGTTCCATGGAGACTTCATCAAAAGTCATGGCGGAGGAGTTGTGAAACGTCGTCGTTGGGTGCTCCAACTCCATCGTTAACTATAACGGAAACTTAACTAACTAACTGAATTAACAAAATTAAGAACTAGGATTAATGAAATCAAATTGTACAAGAAGAATGTAATTAGAAATGTAGTAGAACCGCCATTGATGATGTTATGATTGTTTAACAGAGAGAGAGAGAAATGAAAGAAAGTGTATTTAATGGAAATGCCACGTGGAAGGTGAGTTAGTTGAAACCAACTTCCACTTCACTCCATTTAGTACCCGACGGTGGGTTTGTGTAAAATGACTCAATTAACCTTATGGGTTGACGGTTGACCTAACACCACTGGTATTTAGGAAAATAAATAAGTAATTGTCTGCGTCATTTTGCAATCAATGTATTCGTATGATAATGTATTTATGTATGTAATCAGAATTCAGAAATCTGTAGCTGTTGTACATCATTGTTGCAACTTGCATTTACCAAATATTAAAACAAGTGTCTTATTTAGATGATCTGCGTACAATTATTTTAAACATGCGTTCAATAAATTGTTCTAACGTAAATTAATAAATATTAAATACATGAGTCGTCGTATTCATTTATAGACGTGACAATATATTATTTAAGTCATGTGTAAAATAACCTTCCACTATTAATGTAAATGTATAGTAATAATTAACTCTATTTAGATTTTGTTTTAGGAAATATTATTTGGATTCATAAGAGTCTGATTTCATATCTATAAAGTACAATTTTGAAATGTGTGGTGTTAGAATCAATGAGAGAAAAAAAATTGAAGTTAAAAATGAAAACTAATATGGATGGACGAGAGTGAACGTTAGCAAGGAGAATGCTCGCGCAACAAACAACCATGTGTGGCAAAGAGATACTTCCGATGAGGAGGAAGTTCTTCTTTGTTGTGGTGGTTGAGGGGGAATAAATATGTAAAAGAGGTTAGCACTCTGACGTTCAAGTCAATACAAGACTGAGGAGAGAAAAACGTGTGAAAATATGGTAAAGTGTGATGGTACTTTGAATGTGATGCGGGATCACACTTATATAATTGGAAACGTCGTAACCATCTCTTGGAAACCCGGTGCAAGATGTGGAAGGCTATTAGAAATAAGTTCAACGATCGAGATTTGAATTGAAGCACTATGAGGTCCGTTGTGCTGCTCTAAGCATCAAAGATTATAGGTCAATGGACATCTTGTTTCAATTTGATTCCGAGAAATATTTAACATGCAAAAATCTAAAGTGAATTAATAATGCACTTTATTTAAAAAAAATTGAAACAAATTGTCCATTAACAAACAATAATGCATATAGTAAGTAGCATGGCATCTTACCTTTTAGTAGACAAATATAACTCGTTCAGCTATGCTAATTAATTCATGAAAAATGATTCTTAAAGTTAAGGCACAATTTTATTTTATTTTCTATATATTCCTTTCAAAAAATAAACAAGTTTGATGTATTGTCTTCCATTATTTATTTTCTTCTACACCGTGTTGTAGGAGTTTTGTTCGTTCCACTAGACTCAACGTCAGTTTGTAAGTTAATGACCAATGCAGCGAACACAAGATATTGTTTTAAAAAATTAGACACAAGATATATAATTTTTTGTTTTTTTTAAGGTTTTTCTATTATGTGTAAAGAATGAAGACTTTTTTTTTTGTATTATGTGCCAAGAGTGAAGAATGATTTGCTGAGTCAATTGCTTGAGAAAAGTGATGTGAAGATCATGGAGGACAAGATGCTAAATGTGTTTGACAGCAAGAAGAAGTTGATCACAAATGCTCCTTTGTCAAAGAACAGAATTTCCAAGGTAGCAATGTTTGGCTGTTTTCTTCAAAAGAAAAAAAGTGTTTGGCTGTTGCTATGAGCAGAGAAGAGACAAGGTATGGTTCTTAATTGGTCTACCTCAAATAACATAGAGGTTCCTTCAAGCAGCTGGTTGAAAGCAGATAAGAGAGTAAGTTAGAGATCATATGTACGTGGTCCTATGCAGACTGCATCACTTGGTGCCAACAAGTATTGTGTCTTTCCTAGATGATTTCACTAGAAAGACATTGATTTACTTGATCAAGAAGAAATGTGAAGTGATTGAGGTATTCAAACTAAAAAGAACATACGGTGGAGGAGAATACGTCTCGGCTGAATCAAGGTGCTATGGGAAGAAGAAGGAATATTTCATTAAGTCACACCACCTTACACACCTAAACACAATGACAATAAAAAAAGAATGAACATGGTGAAAAAGTATGTTGAAAGGAAATGATCGGCCTAAGAACCTATGAGGAGAAGTTTTATCCATTGCAGTTTACTTCTTCAATAGGTGCTCCACAAATTTAATAAAGTAAATTTCAAAAAGTGGGTGGGTGTGGGCAGGTGTAAGCATCCCCCGCTCCCGTATTAAAAATTCAAATTTCTCTCACACCTGCACCCGCATCCAATTAAATAGATTTTTCCCCATTAAATTCGGGGTGGGGCGGCCAGGTCTGGCGGAAGCGGATTTTGTTGTCATGTCTATCCATTGTCATCCCTAGTCGATAGTATTAATTAGGAGTATGTTTAGAAAAAAAAATAAATGCATCTAGTATTTTGAAAAGAGGTTTACATTTAGGGACAAAAATAAAATCATCATTCTAAATCTATGTGAAAATGTATAAATGCGACACTTATTTTGAGACTAAGGAAATAATAAAACTGTTTTTTCTCTCATAGTTTTTTTTAATTATTTATTTTGGGTAAACTAGATAGTGCTAAAAATATGATAGTTTTGTACAATTAATCACGGGGTAACCGTTTCTAACGGAACTTAGGAGGCTAACACATTGCCTACTCCTAACACATTCGTTTTTTAGTTCAAGATCATTATTTTTAGGTTTTTTCTTATTTTTTCCATAAACATATTAGATTTGTGTCAACTTCTGTTGACCTAGCCGTGATAAGTGTACTCAAAGAAATTTTAACTAATATGTTAACACTCCTTAAAAAAACAATATACATATATGTAATTTGGTGAATTCATATAGCAATTTAATTTGTACCAATTGTGGTTGGATTTACTTGATATTGTTACTCCCCACAACCTTACATGTTCGAATCTTGGTTGAACAATGTATTCACACGTAGCGTTCAATTGTTACACGAGAATAAAAATATATTTCTTGAGAGATATGTGGAAGAAAACGATTAAATTTATAAGTTTCAAAACACATGAATCTTATTTATAAGTAGTAGTTCAACTGACAAATGCCAAAATTGATAGACCAGATATATATGATGTCCTAGGTTCGAATCTACAATCTCTCATTTGTGTGTGAGTTTTTAATGTTATTGCCACTCCGTTCACAAACCTAACAAAGAAAACACATGAATCTTTATAGATGATTGTTAGTGTATTTTGATATTAGATTATCATTGTATCTGAACAATGTAATTCACACAACAATCATTTTACTAAAATTAAAAAATTTAATTTTAATAAAAATAAGATGTTAATTTTTTTTTAAAGAATTTGATATTAGATGACTTTTGTTTAATTTTTTTTATAATAAGATGTTGAAAGTATTTCTTTGAGTTTTAGCTATATATGCTGCACATATGATATAATTGATAGAAATAAAAAATAAACATTAGAGGTAGACTATATTACACACAGATAAAAAATACAACAACACCGCCTCAATTATAATAGTACAAACATTGCTAATAATATACAATAATATTGGGGGTATTAGACACTGATTTTTTGAAGGAGACACTGATTTGTTACCCACCAAGGTGTGAATCAATATTTAATTAGGTCATCTTTCATTTTCTTAGATGTGGATTGGCTTTGTTTGGATGCAAAAAGAAAGTGAAAGGAAAGAATGAGAAATGAAAGATTGTCTAAGGAAAGAAAAAGAGTAGATAGTGAGATGATTGTTTTGGTTGTTTGGTACAAGAGAAAGTGGAATAGAAAGTTGGAGGAAAGAAAGACTTACATTTGATAATTGACATAAATACCCTTAAACAAAAATAATATGTTAGTATATTTAAACAATTGTCTATAGTTCAGTGAAAAAATAAAATGACATAAAACATTTGTATCTACTAACAAACAGTTAAGTAGTGAATTATTTCAAAAAAAATTTAGGCATGAATTGAAAAAATAAATAAAAAAGACATAGTAAAATAAATAAAAAAATAAATAAAAGTTGGGGCATTTTGGACATTTTAAACACAACACTTGTGTTTCTCTAGCTTTCCCTCCACATGTGGTTGGAAAGGTTCCCCACATGGGTCCCACATATATTCTTTATTTCCTTAACCTTTTTGGAGAGTTCCAAACTAGAGAAACTCTTTCTTTCCCTCACCTTTCTCTCCTCATCACTTTCTTTCCTTTAAAACAATCATACCCTTAGGCTTCGTTTGGATGAGAGAAGAAAGTGGAAGGAAAGATAGTAAGAGGAAAGAATGGTAAAGGAATGAAAGTGAGTGGAAAGTGAGATGATTATTTTAGTTGTTTGGTATAAGTGAAAATGATAAGAAAGTGAAAGGAAAGAAAAATATATAATTATTAGTTTACATAAATACACCTGTGTTAATATGGACATATATATTGACCATGATATATATGTATGTATATATAGTGTGATAAAACCTGATTCTGTATATCCATACAAAATTACTATAGACTTTTTTCGGAACAATAGTCACACAAAAAACATAACATTATATTAAAAAAAATTGAACATGATTTAAGGAAGGGAAAAAAAAGACTGCACCGTTTTAGAAAAATAATGTTTCATAAGTGAGGTTGTTTTTGTCATTTTACCATGTTAGATGTCCAAAGCATAGTTTCTTCAGGCTTTCTGTGCAAATTGAGAAGGAAATGTTTCAGGTGTGGGACCCACCAAATTAAAGTTTTCCATCCTCTCTTATGCACATGCCAAACAGTGGAAGGAATGTTTATCAACACACTTTCTTTCCATGCAGCTATCCATCCTTAAACTTTCTCTTGAAACAAACGATACCTTAGAGTGAAAGGTACATAGCTGATCATTCTCATTAGACCACCCAATGAAATTAAAAAATTAATGCATATATCCAATTAGAACATGTTTCAACACTAACGTGTCCGTCTTTCCGTTCTTTTTATTACGCTAACGTTTAAAAATTATGAACGGTGTTTTTTGTATGATTTTTTTATTTTGATTAAAACTAAAAATATAAATGTTTGTTGCTTTCAAGTTATAACAAACCAAACTAACCATGATTATCTATTTCAATGACACCAACAATATAACAAAAAAATATAATCTAATTTTTTTTAATGAAACCAACAACAACACTACCAAAAAAAAATGAAACTAACAACAATCTTTATTATAGAAAAATTGTTTAAGGGTATAATTGGGATAATGAAAAAGTAAGTATAAATATACTCATCTAGTTTGTTACACTTTTTAAATGATAAAGGAAAAAAGAAACATATATATATATATATATATATATATAT
>Ga0315913_1001379_pt1 | contig 26579 bp, 15 predicted proteins | sample MpolsnodulesMG_FD_207736 | JGI IMG/M metagenome (GOLD analysis project Ga0315913, IMG submission 207736) | Medicago polymorpha root nodule microbial communities from Los Angeles, California, United States - small nodules | ecosystem: Host-associated > Plants > Roots > Nodule | place: USA...
AGCTCATTGTCTAGTGCCAAAATAAGCTGAAATTACACGTTCACAAAAACACATGATCTTATTTCAGTCCTGTATGTAGCTACACCTACACCAAAAGCCTTAAATTCAATTCAACTTTGAAGAACCCTTAAATTATGTAGCTACTATTATTACTACAATTCTCCTCACTCACCTGAAAAACCGTATTCCCTTTCAGTTTGACAGAAATAATTCTCATTCACTGCAAAAATCCATGTTCCCCAAAGACCAGAAAGAGAGAAAACAGGAATTAAGAAGAACTAAGAAGCCGAAGGGAAAGTATGAAAAAGATCCATGGTGATCCGTGATCGAACCACAAACCTCCTTGTGTGGCCACTGGCTTCTCTCTCAAATTGTGAAATTTGAGGTTTCGTTTTCTAAAGTTGGTTTGGGAATTTGGTGAAAAAAATTGTGTTATTTTTTTTATTGATTAATGGAAAATGTTTTGTAAATCCTCTGTACATACATTTGAGAATAAACAAAATGCAACAATCCACATGACATATCAAGATCAAATACAAAGAAAAAATTACATGTTGCAAATGGCAATGCAAAGTTGACTAACAATCATAATCAAATCACCATTTATGACAAACTTTGTTTTAATGATACCATTTATGATAAAAGAAAAAATTTAACTCAAAAGTTTTGATTGTTAGTCAAATTATATAAAATGACATAATTTCAAAATAAAAACTTAGAATTAGATTTTTTTTTTTTTGCTAAGCAGGGAGAAAGATAGACATCAGGATGCATCACCGACATCCCAACTAGGTTGGCACCCCGGGATGCCTCCGTGCTATACCTGCCAATCTCTAAAATTTATTAATAAAGGAAAAAATATATACAAGGAGAGGGGGGATTATGCCAAAACCCTCAAAGGAAACAAAACAAAACCAAAGTAAACAAAAAAAGAAACTACGGAAATCTATAATTAGGTAGGCCAATTCTATCTCTATAGAAGTCCGTATGCAACTCATTCTGAAGCGTGTCAAACCAAACAGTACCTTGAAGCGCATGACCCATATTTGCCAATTTATCCGCACAACTGTTACTTTCCAACAGGTCTCGGACAGTTTAAATAGGTGCAGAGTCGGGGACTAAAGTGACTATTCCAACAGTTGTGCATATTTGCCAATTTATCCGCACAACTGTTACTTTCACGAGCGTTATGCCATCTGTTCGAAGCAAGAATGGAACACGGACATTCCAATAGAATAAAATCATTGAGAAGATGGAGGAGGACCACCCTTTGCACGGGTCTTATAGTGCGGCTTTCCGAGAACTTGCTTTTTCATAGTTAGTTGTTGCTTCTTTGATAGAACTTGTGTTATTCCTTCAGCAGCAGTCCGTTGGTCATATTCTCGAATTCTAGCCCAAAGTTCCAAATCATTTTGTATGTTTTTGCTAGTGTGCACTTCTGGCTGAGCATTTGGAACCTGGGATGTTATGGTAACCTCTATGTGATCATTACTTGCATTTGCGACGTGGTGGGATTGGTGTGCTAGTGAGGGTGTGACGTGACCTTCAGAAAATACAGCAGTGGTACCTTGCGTGTCGTCATGTTCAACACACTTCCCGTCAACGTGCGGTTCAGTAGAAATCTCTTCCAGCACATGTATTGAAGTACTAGGCAGCCGGTTTTTGCTAGTTGTATCAGCAACAGTTTGTACCTCAATTGTGTAAGTTGCGGCCTTCTCAACATTGTCAATAGGCTGAGGTGCAGCCAATCGTGTCTCGGTATCTTGTATTTCCTTGTGTTGAATTGGACCAGCCGTAACACCTTCCAATTCCTCCCGGTCTTCATTATGCGAAGCTGCCAAACCAGATGGCTCTATGCGTTAAACCTCTTGTTGTGTGGAAGTAGCAGTGACATCAGCAGCAGTAGCATTAACATGCCCGAGAATTGATTCTTCCGACTGAGTGTTCTCTGCAGTTGCAAAGCCCTTTGAGGAACCAACTCCATCTGGATTATCCTTCGGTTTCCAAGTTTGGCTTGATTTTTGTGAATGAACCGGCTGCTTTCCATTATCAATTGTCTTCTTTCCATAATCAGTTGGCTGCTCATGAGTCTCCGCTCTTCGGGGTTGTAACCGACGACATGAAATAATGTTGTGACCAATACTTAGACAGTGTGTGCAAAAGTCTGGAAGACCTTCATATTCAATAGCAACGGGGAAAGCAAAACCCTCCCGTTCAACCATCACCTAATAGAAAATATTCTTCGAAAGATCCAAGTCAACAAGTATCCGTGCATAGTGTCCGTACAATCTATTCCTTGTGACATTATCAATCAATAGTGGTGTGCCAACCGCGCCCGCAATTTCATACAATGTCCTTTCCATCCAAAACTCTTGCGGGAGTTCCCAGAGCCTAATCCATACTTGTGTGTGAGTTTGTCGTTGAGTATGCAAGTTAAAATCCTTAGTCCATTCAAACAGTCTGAGCATTCCCGGTTTCAAGCTGACGGTACCGGCTGCCCAAACAGTGCGCATGTCTTCTTGTGAGGCAAAAAAGAATTCGTAAAGCCATCGGCCAAGTGAAAGCATATGCCAAGGACCTTTGACTTTCCATAACTTTTGTAATTTGGCGGTGATATCCTTCGTTGCATAGGGCTTGTCTCCTTTGTTCAGTACCAACCGACCCCGAAGGTTAATTTTGCAATAGTCTACCCCTCGGGAGTAAGCAGCAACGGAGATTGAGATGGACAGTGTTTCTCCACAGATAGTGGGCAGCGGAAGAGGTTTAGTAGTTGTCTGCGAACAGCCACACAGAGCCTGTGCGAAAGTTTGCTTTGGAATTGTCGACTTCACAGGTGTAGAAAGTGGAGCAGAAGAAAGATTATGTGTTAAGGTAGGGACGATCGCAACAGCAACACTGTTACCTAGAGTTGTGAACGCAACAGGGATGGAAGGAGGTGCGAGCTCTGCCTGCCAGTCGAACATGGCTAGGTGAGCAGAACCACCACACAATTAGGGCAGGATCGAACCACCACACAATTTTGGTGAAAGAATGTAATTGCCGGTGTTTGTTACATTGCTTTGAAGAACGTAATTGTCGGTGTTTGTTACGTTGGTGGATTCATACGATAAAATTATCTCTGGAATCTAGTTGGTACCACATGCATGTAGAAGTGTCTAGAACATTGCATGCACTTAAAGTTGGTAAAATGTGTCATACTTCAGTATTTAACTTGGTGAATATGTGCATTGGTGAATTTGGTGAATGTTGCAATTATGTGGAATTTTGAACTTGTATATAATGCTTGTGTGCAATGATGGGAGTTTTGATGATATTCATGTGGAGTTAATATTTGATTATGTTTATTATGTGAAATATTATTTAACCACCAGTGGTCGTTTGGTTGACCGCCTGCCTATTTGTATGAATGGGTAGACGGCTTGCAGGAAATGTAAACGTAGTATCTAAACTCTTTGATTTATTCGATCAATTGCATGATTATTGCATATGAGGTTTAGGGCGTTATATAAGGCACGAACGTGTTAACTATAAATGCAAGTCAAGTACTATGGGCTATTGAGATTGAAAAAAAGGAATGAATTATGCTCTTTACCCAACATAAATTGGTCATTCCCAACTGAAAAGAAAAAATTATCCCTGCGTGAGTTAACTCACGCTGGTGTTATACCCCCACGTGAGTTAACTCACGCAGGTGTTATACCTCACGTGAGTTAACTAACGTTAGTTCAAAATACAAGTTTTAACTTTATGTGTTCACATGATGGTTTTGTTAGGTACTTGTGTTACAATAAACCACACATGACGCATCACATGATGAAAGTAAGCAATATGTTACAGTAATTCTTCTTCCAACTTTAGAAACTAATATAATCAATTAATAACTCACGTTGCTTTCTTTTTGTCATTTCTGCAGTGCTGAATTCAATTCAAAGTCATGTGGTGCTGCTTTTTGTCAATTCAAAGTCATGTGGATCATTGGATCCCACTTTTGTCATAAAAAATTAATATGGGTCCCACTTTGGTAGTCACGTGGATCATTGGATCTCCCTTTTGTCATAAATAATTAATATGGGTCCCACTTTGGTTGAAATAATGTTAGCGGGTGATAGAAAAGTGAGAAAGAAACTGTTTTTTAGTGTGAATTTTCAGCGTGACTTAACTCACGCAGGGACATTTTGGTCTTTTCAGTTGGGAATGAGCAAAAACGGTTGGGTAAAGAGCGGAATTCAAAAGGAATTGGAATTGAACATAATATGGGCCCATGAAAAAATGAGTCAAAACAAAAAAGTGTGTTTTTTAAGTGTAAACTCATACGATTTTACCAGAGTTTACCATGTTCTAACTCGCTAAACATTCTTATTTCAACAAAAACTAATTTTACCCCCGAGTTAACACGATTTTGACAACTAAAAACTTAAACTCGTCCGAGTTTATGAATTAACACTTGATTTATGGAACACTGCTTGTTCACGTAAACCTATCAACTATAAACCCCTTGTAAGGATCTTACTTAAATTCTAGATTGCTGGTCGAGCTTATTTGTTGTGTAGAAAACATTTTGAGTCAATAGGACTTAAGTTTGATGACGAGAATTGCACTGCCAAACACACTGGACCTAGTCTTCTATCAATGGCAATAGCGGACCAAATACCAATGGTTATCAGTTTTTTGTAACTTGTACAAAATCCGACTGGCTTGACAACAAACATGTCGTTTTTGTGAGAGTGCTTAGAGATGGTCTTTTGGTTGAGAGGAAGATTGTGTGAGAATGTTGCAACTGGACCCAATAACCGGCCAAAATTTGCTTATGTCATCGCTGCATGTGGTGAAAAGTAAATTTCAAAGTAACTTCTCTGACAAACTATAGTTCTCTAAACTATTGAGTCCCATTAACAAACTATAGCTCTAAATTATTGAGTCCCATAGATGTGGGTTTATGTACAGAGATGTTTCTTTCTGGTTAGTGAAACTATATATTTGGTCTGTAAGACTGATAATCGATTGTGTCACGAGTTAGTTGAATAGAACACCTAATGGAAAATGGAAATAAATCCTAGACGCTCAATATCCAATCTACTACTGGAGGAGAGAAATTGATGAAGAGAGTAAAATGATAGATATCATGGATTGATTATGTGATAGGAGGAAGAGAGATAAATATAAAATAATGTGTTAAATGAGTGTATAAAAAGTAAGCGTATATATATATATGCTCGATTGGAAATTCGTGCTTGGGAATTTTATAATGACATTTACTATTATGAAGCACGGACACTCCTCAGATTAGGCGCGTCTCAGTGTCACCGACACTTGTAATTACACTGAATTAAATATATTTTTTAAATTATTAGCGGTGTCAGTGTGTCGATGTCCATGTCGTGTCCGTGTCCGTATCCGTGATTCATAACTCTTTTGCATATTCTTTTTGTCCATAATAAAAAAATTAATAATCGGAGACCTAAAAATAAAAATAAAAATTAATAATCATCTTCAATCGACTTTCCTCAACATGGGAAACCTGATATATCCATCATTGTCGCTTCTACAAGTAACTTGTAGATAGATAACAGAAAAATGCATTAAATTCCTAATAATCTTGCCAAAAACAACTGAAAAGAAAAGGAAACAATTATGGTTTTTGGAATATCATTTCATAAGTCTTCACAAAACCTATACACCAAAGTTAATCAAGAACTTTTTAGTTATAGAAAATTAGACACTTAATTTCACGTGTTCTCTCCAGAAGTTGTTGTCGTGGGAATTGTGTTTCCATCTTCCGTTGAGGGAGTTGTTGGCGAAAAGCAACTCATTTTTATGAATTCTTCGATCTGAATTACCATTTTGAACAGCTGCAGCAGCAGCATAAGAAGATTTTCCAGCTAATTTATTCTTCTCTTTCTTCAGTTCCTTGGAAGTGTCCGCAATAATTTCAATAGGACCGGCTGCTATGAGGCAACCCATGTCGACACTTTCAAAATTTAATCCATATTGATCGCAAAAGGAAACAGAACACGTTGCCTTTTCGGGACAATGATGACCATCTTCATCAACCAGACGTGATACATATAACGAAGTCATATAAGATACTTTCAAGCCCTTGAAATAACCATATTGATCACGAAAGACAATGTCTGATATAAAACCGGTCGCAGAAATTATGTTTAGAGACCGACGATGATCATATTCCTTAGATAGTTGGTATATAGCGTCCACAACATCCTGGCCAGCTTTCAAATTAATGGTGCGCACCTCGGTAGGAGGACTTCCATTTCTTTTATTAGAAGAAGAAGTTTCTGCATAAGTAGTTTCAGCTTCAGAAGGTCCTTCTAATTTTCTCTTCTTTGGCGTTATGTTTATAGAAGAATTTCCAGTGCCGCCGTCGCCACTAGTTTCTACATCACCGCCACCACCTTCCTTCTGATGGCCGGTAGTGGAACTGATCATTTTTTGTGCCTCCATCTCAAGCTGCTTCTCCATTATTTGGTCACAGGAAGAATAAATTTTCAAAAAAAGAAGTACTAAATAAATGTAATAAAAAATACATTAACATATGAAGAAAAAAAAGAGATCTTGAATTCCAAATTAATGTAGTCAAGATTTGAGGGTTTATAAATTTGTAAATGTTTGCTTAGTGACCAAGTCAGGAGCATATTCGACGTAATCACTACAATTTTGTGATTACAAAAGTAAGGAAGATCATAGATGTAATATTGAACGTTTGCGTAATGACCATGTCAAAAGTAGATTTGACATAATCACTACTAATGTTTACTAAAATTTTGTGATGATAATAACTAATGAAGGTTTAAAATAGTCATGGATTTTAGGTTTTGAATGTTGCCTAGTGACTAAACTAAAATTGAATTTGGCCTAATAACTACTAACATTTTTTTTGGTGAGAATCGAAACTTTTTGAATCAAAAAATGTTAACAGAATTTTCGCTTGAGGTACACACCTTTATAATCAATCATATAAAATCAATCATATAATCAATCATATAGTTACCTTATAATCAATCATTTGACACCTCTATAATTTTCTTTTCTTTTCTGATTGATTATAAAGGTGTCTACCTCTTAGGTGAAAATTAAAGTATTAGCAGATATTAACTATAATGTTTAAAATTCGAAAAAAAAGAAAAGAAAGTATACTGATTACAAAAAGAAGACTGTCAGTAAAAAATAATAGTAACACAAATGATATAATTTATCAGGAAAAAAAAATATATCATAAAACTGATTAAAACAAGAGCAGAATAGTTTCTTTTTGTTTTGCTCAAACACATGTGGAGGATTCTAGGTTCGACTCGGGTCACAAGTTCATGCCTAACAATTTCGACTTTTTTCGACTTGTGAATTTTTTTCTTTTGAAGGGGTAGTGTGTTAAAAAATCATACGAAGTAATATAAAACATGGAAAAAGGGCACCAAAGGCATCGTGAAATTAATAAGAACAAAATAAGTAAAAGCGAAAGGATGAAGAGTTTCATACGCACATATTAAAGTAAACCCAAAAATTAAATGGAGGGTGAAGAGTTTCATACCTTGAGAGTAAGGAACAAAGAATGAAGGTGAGAGATAATCGGTGATATTTGACTCTTGGGTGAATTAGGGTTAGCCACTAATGTTCTGTATTTCGTCAAAAGAAAAAATAGGGTTAGCCACTGATGATGTTCTGTATAATTGTCACTCACAAATTCTCCTATTTATAGATTTCTCATGACGTAGGTAAATAAGGAAGGCAAGGAGAATGAAAAAAAGGATTACAATTAAATTGATTAGAATAATTCACATTGATAAATATAATCTTTTACTTTTTTTTTCTATATTATGTATAAAGAAAACTACCCCTTTCAACACACTTTTGAACTGGACTTTTCTTTCCAAGAATACACTCAAATATTCAATACAAATAACACATGTAATAAATAGATAGGAATAAATTTAAATATTAAAACAAAAGTAACAAATATGATATATATATATATATATATATATATATATATATATATATATATAGGTCTGACTCTGATAGAGAACCTTCATTTCATTTTCAACATCATTCCACCATCTTTATACCTTTGTAGTAGATGTTGGAGCATTGCAACATACCAGAACTTGTGTTCCACAAATCACTAGGTGAATGCTCACTATTCTGGAAGAATTAATTGCTAAGATGAATCTTATAGTGAATTTATTTAGTTAGTATGTGTTAACTTGTAATGACTATTTTTGTTTGAAGTAAAGTAATGTTGTGTGGTATAAAAGTGCTCACTCCGTCGCATATTATAAAAAGAAAACAAACGTCAGACTTATTAAGAAAACTAAAACAGTTTGTAAGATAGTTTTTTGTGTTATCTTTGAAATAAGTTTTATAGGAAGATGTAAAAACAATTTTCATTAGTAGTTGATTATAGAGAAAATAAAAAAGAGAGCAAATTGAATGCACTTTACATTTAATTTTCCTTTGGAAAAAAATGATTTTTTTGAAAAAACATAATTAAATATGATAAAAGTTGGTCTTTTTTGCTTATAATTTGAAACAAAGAAAATGAATTTTTTTGCTTATAATTTGAAACGGAAAGAGTATGTGTTAAGTATTTTTAATCCTTATCTTTTTATTAAATATACATTTGTGCTTATCTTGCAATATTGCGTTCAAACTTCAAATCCATGTTAATTAAATATTAAAATGGTAAGGATCATATTATCTCTTTTTATTTTTGTCTCATTCGCGATTTCCCTTAAATTAATCCCGTCCCAAATTAATTCCTCACTAATTTGGATCAAATAAGTCACTTATTAATTATTTATACTCTCATTGGTCTTTTAATGTCTTATCCATAAAAGTTTCATATTACTGTTATGGTTGACACTCCAAAAAAAAAAAAAGGTACTATTCCAAGTAGAACTTAGACAAACAAGTATTCGTACCGTTCCAAAATCGTCAAGTCGTACTTAGAAAGACAAGGATTCATTTCGAGAAAAGATATCATGTGATGTTGTATGAAACATCACATACCTTGCAAACAACACTACACTAACATTGGTTCTAATTTCCTCCTTGTTCAAAACAGGTTACACTTATTTATTGTAAAAAAAAAATCAAGAAAATATTTATTTATTTTTGGCCAAATTCATTCATAATAGATTTGATTTATACGAGTGCAAAATATAGTAACGGTTCAAAACACAAACCGTTGCCACTTTATAAGTAGTTGGCGGGTAAACAAACCAAACAACGTTCTCAAACCCATTCATTCATTCTTTCTTTCTTTCTTTCACAAATTCTTCTTCTTCTTCTCCAAAATGTGGAATCTTGATCGTGATTGGTACTCTCCAAAACACCTCCTCAGCCCTCCCACCCTTTATGATTTCCCAGTAATACTACTATTCCATTATTACGATTCTTCTCTTTTTATTTCTTCATATGCATTATTGCATTCTCATTTATATATATTTTTTTTCCATTACAGGGTGATCGGTTCATTCCCAATAGGAGTTTGATGGATCTTGATCAAGCCACCAGTTTGCTAACTAACAAGACCAAAAAAATTCACAATAAAAATTTCAATGTATGTATATTTCTTTCTTTATTATTCTAACAACGTTTTCTTCAATTTCTTATGATTCAAAACCTCTTCACTCTTTGTAAAATTGTCAACTTTTCAATGTCTGGCTGAATTTGAATACTTTCAACGAAGTTGTATAATTGCTGAATTTCTTGTGTATTTTTTGTCACTCGTCTAATTTCCAGATTCTTGTTTTTTATTTTTTCTTATTTATTTGAATTTTGAAAATTTTCATTTATAGAAAAGAAAGTGAGGTTTTAACTTGTTTTATGCAAACTACTTCACTTTTTCAATGCGGTCTATTTCAATACATTCAAGAAAAGTAACTCTTGTTTAATTTGATGGTGTAGTTTTTGATGGAAGTAATTCAATGTGATCTATTTGAATATTAAAATTGATATTGCAGAAATTAATATGGTCTATTGTTTGAATATTTTCTTATTTCATGAGGCTTTATCTTTTTAATGCAACATCTTATACATTTTTACAATGACAGGAAGCATATAGACAGAAACTGGATGACAAACTGAATTTGGATTCAGAAGGGAGACCGTTTCGGATGTTGGTATTTAGGGGAAGTCCAAAGTCAAGTAAAAAATCTATTCGTTATATTGATCAGCTGCGAGAAGAAGATGCTGCAGCACTTCAAAACAGTTGCAATCAACGTATCCATCGAAGGCTGCCTAAGGTTTTGTTCATATTAATGATCATTTATACAGTCTCATTTTCAATATAGTAACAATATAATTTTAATTCCTTTCTTAAGTCAATTTTGGGCGATAGAATGCATATCTGTCAGCAAGTGTTTTAATCTTGTGCTGTATTTTCCTAATCTTGTTCTGTATTCTGATTGAATAAATTGATTAAATGTGCTTGCAGAAGGAATCAAGGGTATTGGATGCACCAAAAATAAAAAATGATTACTACACAAACCTTGTGGATTGGGGGAAAAACAGCATTCTAGCTGTTGCTTTGGGACCAGAAATTTACTTTTGGAACTCAGTTACTACTGATGTATCTAGGTTGTTTAAAGTCAATGGCAATAATTATCCAACAAGTGTTTCCTGGTCAGAGGATGCAAAATATGTGGCAACAGGATTTCTGCACTCTCAACTTCAAATCTGGGATGCCGAGACTTCCAAGCTAGTAAGAAATCTTGAAGGTCATACTCAAAGGATAGCAACTCTATCATGGAATAATAATCGTATTTTAACTTCCGGAGGCCATGACAAATCTATAATCAACCATGACGGTAATTAGATTTAATTCTTCTCTATAAGTCTTTTCGATGTTTTTTATGTACAAATACATTAAGCTTTTGATAAAAATGTTGTAACCTAATGTAATGCTGTATTTGTGTGCAGTTAGAGCAAGAAGAAATGAGGTTTCGCGGATAAAAACACACAGAGCAGAAATCTGCGGTTTAAAATGGTCGAAAAGGGGCAATTTATTGGCTAGTGGTGGCAATGAAAATCACGTTTATGTATGGGACTCAATTAAAATGAACTCGTCGAATTTCTTGCATTGTTTTAAAGAGCATACTGCAGCAGTCAAAGCTCTTGATTGGTGCCCTTATGATTCAGATGTGCTTGCTTCTGGAGGCGGAACAGATGATAGATGTATTAAGTTGTGGAATGTAAAAAGAGGAACCAACATTTGCAGCATAGACACCAAAGCTCAGGTTTGTGGATTACAATGGAATAGACATTACAAAGAGATATTAAGTGGTCATGGTTTTAGTACAAGTCCAGAACACAACCAACTGTGTTTGTGGCAATATCCATCTATGACTAAAGTTGGAGGCTTGGACCCTCATACTTCTAGAGTCCTCCATCTTTCTCAGGTATGCTTCAAGTCATCATTACTTAAATCAGTATAGTGGTAAATCGAGAGACGATTAATCGTCCAATGTGAATTTTTAAAGCATGTAATAATGTGATTACAATCATTCATTGGCAAGAGCATCTAATATAGTTGCTTGCTTGGGATTGTTTTCAACAAGTGACATCAACTTTAACTTTGTTAAAACATATAGACATGAATGAAATCACTTAAACTTTATCAAGGTGATTATTTCTTTCAAGTTGCACTAATGCCTTTATGTCTTGCAGAGTCCAGATGGTTTAACTGTGGTTTCAGCCGGGGGAGACGAGACTCTTCGCTTTTGGGATATTTTTGGACCACCTGTTAATGATACAAGAGAGTCTTCGGTTCTGGGTAACCTATTGTCGATGAAGGCATCACAAATAAGATGATAGAAACATAACAATTTTGTTCTATTAGGGTAGCATTCTTTTGTGTGGAATTTTATTATTCACATGTCTTATATTACTGCAGTGAGTTTTTAAATTTGATCATTCTTTTGTGTAAATTTTGTTAAAGAAAAAAAAGAGTTCTGGTATTGTTATCTGGCAGAAGAATATTGTAGTTGATGTTTTTTTGTTTTTTTTTTTGACAAGAATTGAAGTGGATGTTACTCTCCTACATATATCAATTATATTTTGTCATTAAAAGATATAAGTAACATTTACATTAATCCTCCAATCAATACCAATGTCAAAATTAAATTGTTAACCAATAATTAATATGGCTAAATGTATTGTTATCCTTTTAATCTTAACGCTATCATGATGAATAGTATAACAAAATAACCGGTCCTTACTTGTCCATAAGTAATACAATAGTGAAATTTTCATTCACTTATCATTTTTTTTAATATGTGTAAAATTGTTAAATGCGACAAATATTGTAGGATGGAGGGAGTATAACATTATAAGGTTGTTTGATCTTTGTAGCCGACCTTCTTTAGTTGAAGAAGAATCTAGTGTTGTTGTACTAGGACTAAATAAGTGTTAGATACCTTGACTCAGAAAATCAAATGAAGTATCTAGGGAGTTCACAATCAAACATTAACTATCGTCCATTAATTGCAACTAGTTCACTATTATTTCCTTTTTCTCTCTTAAAAACTAAAAGACAATTGTTTTTCTGACTTTCAATACTTCCTAAAAACACAAGTAAAAGACTAAAATACCTCCATCGGTAGTTAACCACTACTGACTTATGACTAAAAAACACGCCGACAGTTAACTGCCGCTGGGTTTTTTGGTCATTTACTTGTGTTACTAAGACATGTCAAAAAAGCAATCTTCAAAACTAAAGTAGACCTTTTGTCATCTTACTTACATAGTTATTGTCATTTGTCACCATCATTCAATAATGAGCAATATATATGATTGGATGAGAATGGTCAAAAAACGTGTCCTACTTTTCCATCATCAATTTTCCATGAAACTTCCAAATTGACTTTGGGTCTCTCGATTAGCCAGTTAGTACTATACTTTCACACACACATGACAAACAATATTTTTCTTCCACGCCAACAATCAGGCATTCACTTATTGATCACCTCTTGAATCATGGCATTGGAACTTGTGGGTGGAGCTTTCTTAGAGGCTGGTTTTGGTGTTTTGCTTGGAAAAATAGCCTTTCCTGCAGTGGTTAAATTCTTTAAGAAAAGTAAAAGCAGTGACTTGTTGCTCAAGAGGTTGAAGATCTCCTTGTTGTCCATTGATGCAGTGCTCAGTGATGCAGAGGAAAAACAACTGAGAAATGTATATGTGAAGGAGTGGATGGAGGAACTTAAAGAAGTTGTATTTGATGCTGATGATGTAATGGATGAGATATGTACTTATGCAAAGATAGGTGAGGTAATAATAAACCCAGACTCTACTACTTTTGTTAATTTGCATGATGCTGAAATTGAACAGAAAGTGCAAGACATAATTGAAAGACTAGACTTGATCATACAACAGAAAAATATGCTTCAACTTCAAATGGTTAAAGAAGTAAAAATTCCAACAAAGATACCAACTTCATCTGTAGTGGGATCAAGTGATGTGTATGGTAGGGATGATGATAAAGAGGCCTTAATGAAATTGCTATTTTCCGACGATGCAGAAGGAGAATGCAATATAAGTGTGATTCCCATAGTGGGCATGGGGGGGATTGGAAAAACCACCTTAGCTCAATTTGTTTACAATGATGAAAGAGTGCAGAAGGAATTTGATCTCAAAGCTTGGGTTTATGTGTCTGAGCAGTTTGATGTTCTCAAGATTACAAAAACCCTCGTGGAAGAGATCACTTCATGTAGTTGCAGTATTGAAGAGTTGAATTTACTCCAACATGATTTGAAGAAAAGGCTGTTAAAGAAAAAGTTTTTATTCATTTTAGATGATGTATGGAATAAAAACTACATTAGCTGGGAAACTTTGAAGAATCCATTTGTGTATGGCGCTCCTGGAAGTAAGATTATTGTAACAACAAGAATTGCTAATGTGGCATCAATTATGCAGACTGTTAAGCCTTATTATCTTTCAGAACTGTGTGATGATGATTGTTGGATGCTGTTTGCAAAACATGTGTTTGGATATGCAAATTCAAATGTTCACCAAAATTTAAGAAAAATTGGTAAACAAATAATTAAAAAGTGCAAAGGATTGCCTTTGGCTGTGAAGACACTTGCAGGACTTCTGAGATCTAAAGATGATACAAGGGAATGGTACAAAGTACTAAACAGTGAGATATGGGATTTGCAGGATGATGAGAGTAATATTCTCCCAGCTTTGAGATTAAGTTATCATTATCTTCCATCACATGTAAAGAGATGTTTTGCTTATTGTTCGGTTTTTCCAAAAGATTATGAATTTGAGAAGGAGAAGTTGATCTTATTGTGGATGGCAGAAGGTTTACTACAACCATTGAGAAGACACAAGAAAATTGAAGAAGCTGGAGATGAGACCTTTAGTGAACTAGTGTCTAGATCGTTTTTTCAGCAATCAAAACGCAATAAGTTGTGTTTTGTAATGCACCATTTTGTAAATGATTTAGCTCAATTTGTATCTGGAAAATTTTCTGTCAGAATAGAAGGCAATTATGAAGAAGTGGAAGAAAGTGCTCGATATCTGCTGCATTTGATTGCACATAAATTCCCTGCTGTACATTGGAAGGCTATGAGCAAAGCTACTCACCTAAGAACCTTCATGGAATTAAGGTTAGTAGATAAATCTGTGAGCTTTATTGATGAAATTCCACATGACTTGTTGATCAAGCTCAAGTCTTTAAGGGTGTTATCTTTGGAAGGCATCTATCATAAGGGGTTGCCTGATTCAGTTACCGAACTAATACATCTTCGGTATCTAGATCTGTCTGGGGCTAAGATGAACATGTTGCGGGAAAGCATTGGTTGTCTGTACAATTTGGAAACTTTAAAGCTAGTTGGATGTACTAACCTACAAGAACTTCCTAAAGATTTTCATAGGTTAGTTAACCTGCGTTACTTAGATATTACTCGTACGAGTTTGAAATGGATGCCATTGCATTTGGGTGCATTGACAAACCTACAAAAACTAAGTGACTTTTTCATAGGAAAAGAATATGGATCTTCCATTGATGAACTAGGAGAATTATCTGATTTACATGGATCGCTGTTCATTCACAATATTGAACATGTTAACTATGTGGATTCAGAAAAGGCCAAGTTGAATGAAAAGGAATTTCTTGAAAAGTTAATTTTGGAATGGGGTGAGAATGCTGATACTGACAATTCACAACAAGAAAAAGACATACTAGACAGGTTACAGCCCCATACAAATCTTAAAGAGCTTTCTATACATAACTACCTAGGGACGGAATTTCCTAATTGGGTCGGAGACTCTTCCTTCTGCAACTTGTTGTTCATGGAGCTCCAGGGTAGCAAATATTGCTATAAATTACCTCCACTTGGGCAACTTTCTTCTCTAAAAGAGCTACGAATTGCTAAATTTGATGGATTAGTGAGCGTGGGGTCGGAGTTTTATGGGAACGGTTCTTCCGTTGTAACTGAGAGCTTTGGTTCCCTAGAAACTCTTAGGATTGAGAACATGTCAGCATGGGAGGATTGGCAGCATCCTAATGAGGCTAACAAAGCATTTGCAGTACTGAAAGAGCTTCATATAAATAGTTGTCCTAGATTGAAAAAAGATTTACCCATTAACCTTCCATCTTTGACATTACTTGTCATCAGAGACTGCAAAAAGCTTATTTCTTCACTTCCAACAACTTCTTCAGCTTTGAAGGTACTGAACATTGACAACTGTGGGAACTTAAAATTCCCGCCACGTGTATGTCTGTTCCACCAAACACTCACATCCTTGTACTTACACAATAGCTTTGATTCACTGGAGCTACTTTTGTTAGATATCTTTCCCAACCTCAAGTCGCTCGATGTTTCTGGTTGTAAAAATCTAGAAGCACTTGCAGTTTCAGGGAAAATGAGACTCCGTCCTCCAATTCTTGATTCCCTTCGTTCCTTGTCCATAAGTAACTGTCCAAAGTTGGTATCCTTTCCAACAGAAGGTTTCTTCGCCCCAAAGCTCACGTTGTTAAGTATTGACTACTGTGAGGAGCTCAAGTCCCTGCCGCCGAAATTGGATCAGCATATGCCAAGCTTGATAGAACTCCAACTATGGAGATGTCCACAAATTCAGCCAATTGAGAAGTGGCCTTGTGATTTGAGATCAGTCAGCATCTGGAACTGTGACAAACTCATTGCCCGTCAGTTAGAATGGAATCAATCCAATCCCGTCCATTTTTCAGACATGACAATGTCTGGGGTTTTCACTGTCAAATCTGAAGATTGCTGCTCAACAATCGCCAGTACAACTCTTGGCTCTGGTAGGAAAGCATTATCAAGCTCTTCTCAGAAAAAATCATTTGCTAAAAGAGTATTTAGATGATAGTCTCTTGGTGAAGATTATATCAGCAATAATGGATTGTCACAGGTGTGCTTCTTTGGCGTTTTCTACTTACAAGCACCCGTTATCTTGCCATATGACTAAGACTAATTTGATAATTTTTTCTTTCATGTGTTGTTCTCTTAGGTTTTTATTTCTCTGTTGTAAGGCCACTCAGATTGAAGAAGGGTGAACATATCATAATACGAAGTTTGGAAGCTTCTCTTACATGAATGAGACTTGAGGAGCCAAAAATGTGGCGGTTTATTTTAAGATAAATGAAAGGTAAATCATGATGTATAATAAACTACAATGAATCCTTCAATGTTGTCATAAATGAAGATGTACAAGTCTAGTATGCATTGCTTGAGCCCTGACTTCAAATATATGGTTGAGTTTTATTTGGTTTTTGTTGTTTTTTAGAATGCAAAAAAGGAATGATGCAGGAATCATTTTTTTGTTGAATTGGGATAACATGGTCATATGTTGTTTGTGACATTATGATCCACAATCATAAACTTATCCATCCAATTTGCAGAAGTTCTACTCATTAGTATCTTTTCAACAGTGAACTGGTAATGTTCGGAGAGGGAATCATCAAGCGAGGTCTTAATATTGATTTTAGGGGACACATAGATTACTCATCCACATATCCATGAACTTATACCTATGTAAGTAATCACTACCCACAATTAACTTGTGATGATACCCATCAAATCTCACTTGCTCCCAAGTATCCTGCAGAATCACATACCCTAGTTCCATCCAATGATTGAAAAGTCTCCATCACCTACTTGTGCACCCCACAAGCATCCCAAAAAGAAGCTTTGGTCTGGAAAACTTAGCACAGTGAGCAATGTTTTAAAATCTGAACCATACCGGAGTATTCAATTGGTTGAACTGTGAACCAACATTGGAAACAGTTTGATTGCGGTTTTTTCCCAGTTCAAGTGGTTTAAAGCTGTTGAACCTGATCTAGAAATCTCACCAGTTCAATGTCTGATTCGACTTTTAAAACATATGTAAGTGATCTTACAAAGGCAGGACCCACAATATAAATATAATCATACTTGGGCTTTGAAGTGAGCTTACAAAGCTTCTAGACTTTCCAGTGGTTCGGTAAGAACCTCCATCGAGTTGGTAACAATGAAGCTAGGATCATGCTGCCAGAAGTTATTGGCATTCGGTTGCTCTAGGAAGGCACAAAAGCGGAGAGGGCATAAACTCTTTAGATCGGCATAAATGTTTTAAAAGAGTATACTTGTAACTTGAGCATAATTGGAAACCCATTAAGACATGCAAAAGGCTTATATTAGGAAGGGAATACAACGGGTATTCCAACCCATATAGACTTTGATATCTAAAATGCCATGCATTTCAACAACCAATTTACATAGATCAAGAACACGCAATGCAACAAAGTACAAAATTCTGCTTCGCTGGTTTCCATGAAAACAGACTCCAGGAATTGAGAAACTAATTTGTGCAAGAGATCTACTGTCTACGTATGTCTAGACTAAGGATAACATAAAAGGAGAGAAGAACAAAAAATGTCGATCCAAATAAATGACCGACAACGATAGTCAATATTGTAAATTGTAATAGATATAACACCAAAAGTGATTATCATCTGAATGTTAAGAGCAACACACACAACAAGTATTTCTCCCTAAAGTTTAATTGCCTAATCCTATTGAAGATGAACAGCATAATCTTTTACACATGTGTCCTATTCTTCAGCCTTACAAACTACTATTATTTTTCATGGAAAACAAAAAAGCAAAATATTTTGAAAGTGTAGAGAAGTTCTTACTCAACAGATGTTAACATTTAGTCAGCATTGAATTGATTCTCATTTCTCACACAGCTTGATTTTCATTTATGCTTGTTGTAAGTGCTGTTAACAACATTGATGAAGGATGGGCATTCTACCTGCAGAACACTGAACTTCCGTTCAAGCCTATACACAAATAGATTTTTTTCAGTTTTATATGTGAAGTATGATGGAATCAAACTAGTATACCACCAATTATCCTGCTCCTGAGTCCCTTCTACCTCAAGTTCTTCCCGTTCCAATTATGAGGCAGACTCATTTGGCATCCTCTTGACCCCATCACCTTCTTCTTCATCTCCAAATCCATACCCTCCAGGATTCATTTATAGTTTGTTTGCATTCTCACTCACCGTATTTTTTTTAACAATTTCACTCAAAACCATATACCGACTACTTGTGTGGATGATTAAAAGAGAGTTGGTTTGGTCATAATAAAAATCGTTGAGTGTGGGGGTTGTAGGTAGAAGAAAGGAGGGAAACGAAGGACAGATGCACAAAACAATCCACCTATGTTCAATTATAATATGTAATTTTGTCAAACCCAAAAAACACCCACTAAAATATAAAATACATTTTTTTTAGCTTGGATTATAAAAGAACAAGACATTACCTTAGACTATAACATTCATATGCAGTAATTTAGAAAAAATAAGGAGTCAGAGAGAGAAAAAATAATAACAAATACAAAAACATGGGGAGCCAACGACCAAACTCATGGGAACGAAAAAATCATCTGAATAAAACACGTATTAGATAATTCAATTTGAAATAAATTAATATTTAGTTATTGATTACCAAAATTATCTAGCATTATCATTAATTGAATACAAACACGTATTGAAAGTCCTAAAGGAAGATAAACACATGGGCGCACTAAACTGAACATTGAAGCAGCGTTAATCATAAATGCCAAAGCTTGTCTCACCTAAACAGTATGCATGCGTGTATGCATAACATTCAAGATACCTTACCGAATCATAATAAAGTTTGTATTGCCATTTCAACTGCTTTGGACATGCATGTGGCCGTAAAATATTTGTGTAAGCTTGGTATGCAGTTAACTGTAAAAGTAAATTTAATCCTGAAGTATATAGTTCCTTTGAGGCAAATACACTTTTAGACCTCAATGTATGAAACAAAACTCCAACGAGCAGGGCTAAAGTTCACAACAATTTCACGCACGGAGTCGCGATTTTTAGTGAACCAATTAAATCCTCTGTTGGTCGGAAAACACGGTTGGCTATAGCATTAATATTGTACCACCTAATCAGTTTGGAATTTGTAATGCTTTCGTGAGTCAATTCTTCGTGATAAATATCATTTCTGAAACACCAAAAAATATTTGGCCTCATATCTGTGTCCTAGGATGTATGTAATGTGTTCGTAACACAACAAGTACACTCTAAAGTACAAACGGCGTGCATCAATATTCGTCTCAATGGCTTTCATCCACTTTCTTCTTTAAGCAGTTTGCTCCCCCATCTGGTGCTGAGGGTATATATCATTTTCCTGCACTGATTCTATAACTTTGAGATAGTAACCCCATGATGGATTTGCTGGTCTTATGGGCCGCTGGCCAAATTCATTCCGTGACACAAACTCTTGAACGTTATCAGCCATAGCCAACCTTTCTAGATAACCCCGAAGATCACCTTTAGGTCCTGTTAATAGTAAAAAGGAATGGGAGTGTAAACATGAATAAACAATCTTAGATGCATAAATATCAAAATATATTGAAAGCATTGGAATCTAAAAAAGACTTCGAACATGTCAATCAATGGAAATTAGCAATAATAAGCAAAAGGTAAGGTGTGTGAGGAGAGAAAAATGAACAGAAGACTACCTAATGACGAGTCTTTCGTGTAGTGGTAGCGGTAAGAGTAGGGGAATATGGCCGTATGCATCTGAAAATAATTCCATTGGGAGGAGTGACCACAAAGGAGGAAAACTGGTGTAACACAAGAAAGCAAAGCTTAATGCATAATGAATGAAAGGAAAATAACATGAGCTTACAGGATTCACAAGCGCCTTGTAAGGGGAGTCGTCCACTAACAATGTGTTTGACTCGTGGAACTCTCCCTTCTCCCACGGAAGACCAGGTTCCAGCTTCTCCCACAGCTTTCTGAGTTCCTTCAACACAAGGGGCTTCTCTTTATTCTCAACAGTGCTGAATTTTGTTGTTGTACAGTGAGACTGATTCTAAGGAAAACATAAGAAAGATTCATTAGCATCTGCAAAAATTCCAAGTAGAAATTAATTGCTAACAGCATCTTTAACTTACTAATTAGTAATACAAAAAACAAACTATTTTACTAATACAATTGTAATTTACAATATCAAATCCAAGTCCATTTTGTCCAAAGTGAAATCCATATATAAAATTTATTGCTTCTGTTAATTAATAGTAGTAGTTACTTGTTAGTAAATGATATGGAAAATCCTCCACAAGGGAAGGCATGCAAGTCAGCTTGGCTGTAAAAGTATATTGAGTTATAATGCTGAGAACAATGCTATTAAGGGTGGGATGTCTCTGCAGTAGAAGCAAACAACAACAATCAAGCCTTATCCAATTATGTGCGGTGGCTACATAGATCAAACGATGCCACAATGTTCCATCGTGAATCATATTTCTACTCAATTGATTGACCTCTAATTTTTTTCTTAATAGTTTCTACTATAGTTTTTTTTCTCTACTCTCCCTACTACGGAATCTAAAGATCTCCTCCCCACATAGCCAAACCACACAAAGATATTTAAATCTTGTGACTTGAGCTATCCAGCTTCCACCTTTAAGCTAAGGGTGCTTTGCCTTTTACCAAACTTACATTCCTTGTGCTCCTTCTCTCTATACTCGAGCAGAAGCCATATGCTTCTAAGGCTTGTCTACAAGTCTCTAGCCTCCAATTTATTTCCTCTCTTAACTCTCCAAATAGGACTATACAACAACAACCAAGCCTTATACCACTATCCCCAAGTTGGACTATATCATAAAAAATTAAAAAAATTAAAAAAACATACACCTTGGTGTTGGCTTTTGAATATGCTTCATAAGTACATCCAAGACTTTAAAAAGATAGGGACTATAGTTGACCTTTAATTCAGTTCTGTGGATATCGGAAAATCTTGCGTGGCCCCTATACATATCCTTGATAGTTCTAATGTAGGAAATCAAAACCCCTATCTTTTCTAGCTCTTCAACCAAACCTCTGTTGGCACTGTATCATACACCTCCAAATAACCGAAAACCATGGAAAAGTCTTTTTGATCCATCTAATAACCACTTGTTGTAGCAAGTAAATTGCTTCTAGAGTCTATCCCACATACATAAAACCAAATTGAATATTAGTAATTTTGGTTTCTTTTCTTAGTCTCCGCACAATAACCATTTCCCAGTTATATATAATATGCTAAAATTAAACAGGGGACACGATACTGCAATATTTCGTTGATCAGCAAGAATTCTCTCAGTAAAATTGTTTATGAAGTACAACTAGGAAAAGATATACCATTTATCCCAATACTAACTTGAGATATAGAAATTATTTATAGCAAACTTACTTACCTAACCAAATATCCCCTAAAATTATGCTAGATACTAAAGAATAAGAATAGATTACCCAACAAAAGAGTAGTCTGGATGCAGATTTCCCCATAAGATGTTTGATAACGTCATCAACATTACACCTGCCAGTACACACAAGCATCAAGGATAGTAAGAATAAATGTCTAAAGCCTAAATTCTGAAATGCAAATAAACCAGCACATGATTACATTGTAAACCCAAGTCAAACTAATAAACACAAGAAATAAGATAAAATCAATCACAGGTTAGCAAAATACTTGGCTCTAGATGACCAAATTCCCACATGAAATCTGTCAAAGCAAAACTGTAGAAAATCATCACAAAAGGGCCTCTTGTACACTGCAAAAGGCACAGGTAAAATTTGTTAAATTCAACCAAGATCAGATATGGACTTGATATGAGAGAACATGGTATTTGGCCATGTTACCTTTTCTCCTTCTAACCCAAAAATCTGGTTCTGGTTGATAATATCCGTTAGGAACATCACTGACACAATCAGCAAGTAATCCATTCACATCAAGGATGAGAAGCTTGTTCTTTGAGTTGCTGATAATAGGTCTCTCCACTGAGCATGGTATTTGGCCATGATCTACCTGTCTAGCATTTGTTTCTACAAGTGGCGTCACTGGAATGTCTACAAGACAAGATGTGGGTCTCTCCACTGAGCATTGTGATATCGTTGAATTACCACCATTTCTAGTAACCTCGGCATGATCTACCTGACTAGAATTTGTTTCTTCAAGTGGTGTCACTGGAATGTCTATAAGACAAGATGTAGTTGTAGATCTTTGCTCAGAACTATTCTCTACTATCAACTCCATTTCCTCAGCTTCAACTTTGTTCTGATCGGTTGAATGTTCTGTTTCTCCTTCCATTAAGCCATCTGTCAATGGTCGATCAGAAACTTCATGTGAATCATCATTGTGATGGTCCAGGATAGGTGGTTCCTTGATACAATGTACGTTGTTTGAATTTTTCCTTGAATAGGTTTTAATGCACTCAGATTTATCAGACAAATAATGAACTTCTAGGTCCTCATCATTATTCATCACCAGACTTTTATTGTTCAAGGAATCACTTGTTTCCTTGGGGTTGGAACTGTTCTCATTTATACTTTGCTCCATATCCATTTTTACAACTTCTAACACAGACTCTTTTGCAAATAACTCTGCATCAGTTACAACTGAGCTGCAGTTACACCCTTTCTCCTTGATATCACTCTCTCCATTGCCCTTTTCTGCAGACTGACTGAGGATATTCTGCCCCTCCTCTTCATTTCCGCGTAAACAAATATCTGCTTCTACACATGGTGGGCTCATTAATGCATCAATAGACGGACATTGAATGGGATGTTCTAAGGGCATATCCATTGCAGATGTAGAAGTTTTTGATGAAAAGGTATTCTCTGGAGTGCCACAACCATTGGCATCACTTTCGACTACGTTATTTTTAGTCTTCCTCCTTTTTCTCTTTTTACCTTTATTTGTCAATTTAACATCTACATTATTTTGGGAACCCAACAAATCACGAACTTCTTGGTCGTCATCATGATTTTTTACCAGACTCCCATTCTTCATGGAACCACCTGTTTCGTCGGGGTTGCAACTTTTCTCATTTATACTTTGCTCCATGTTCATTTCTACAACTTCTAACACAGACTCTTTTGCTGATAACTCTGCATCAGCAACAACTGAACTGCAGTTACTCCCTTTTTCTTGGATATCACTCCCTCCATTGTCCTTTTCTGCAGCTTTACCGAGGATATTCTGCTCCTTTTCTTCATTTGCCGGCATACAAATATCTGCTTCTACACAAGATTGGCTCATTAATGCATCAGTGGACTCGCATTGAATAGGATGTTCCAAAGGCATATCGGATACAGATGTAGAAGCTTTTGATGAAACAGTATTCTCTTGAGTGCCACAACCATTGGCATCACTTTGAACTTTACGTCTGGTCTTCCTTCCTCTTCTCTTTGGTCCCATATTAAGTCACCAAATAATGCCCTAGAACTACCCAAAAAAACAACAAAAAATTACTGACCATTTTAAGCATAAACCAGAATTTGAAAAATCAAATCAAAACTCAAAGCAACATATATAACTAAAGAAACTTTGTTTGATTAAGTTTGCAGATCTTCAAATTCCAAACAATTGAATTGACCAAATGAAACTTCCACAACAACAAAAACAACATATTCAAAAAATAGAAAAAACATACATAATTGAAAATGAGAAATATCAGAATGCATTGAAAAAAAGGAGCAATTTAGTCCTTAAACTATATAAATATACTCCAATAGTCCCTAAAATATTTGAACTTGGTCATGCTAAGTGTATAAAAATCCGTCAATTTAGTCTCTAACAACTTAATAGGGGTGAAAGTAAGTAAATTGAATTGCTTGTTTGATTGATATTGGAAATGAAAATCCGAAACACAGCAATGTAGAAAGTAATGGTGAGATTCAAAAACAAACATTGAAGCGGTTACGTATTCAGATCTTCAAATTTTGAAAGCAATTTCCAAAACAACAGATTGAAAAAACAGAAAGTAGAATTGAAAATGAAAATATTCCGAATGCGTTGAAAAGAAAAAGCAATGCAATAGTTGAACGATGAAGAAGAAGAAGAAGTAGAGAGAGAAGTTACCTGAGTTGAGTTGAGAAGCGAAACGTTGTGAGAGAAAGAGAGAGAGCGCGAGGGTTTTTGTTGTAGAGTTTGTTACACGCACACACACGAAAGAAAGACGAAAAGAATGTGATGTGAATGAAACACGGAAAAAAAGCTCTTCCTATTGGCATAGGAATTGGCTTGATCCGAATCTTCCAAAGGTTACAATTGGGATTTGGATTTCATGCAGTCACGCAGTCATTCAATTGCATTCTATATTTATTGAAATTAGACGATTCAGATTTAACCATCAATGGTAAATTATTTATTTTATTAAATTAAAAACTATAATAAACTTGTGGATCCGACTCTTCTAAAATAAATCTAAAGTATAAAGTGAGTATATCAACAGTTATTTAATACTCTCTCTGTTTCTATATATAAACAATTATTTGATTAAAAATTTGTTCCTAAATATAAGCTCATTTTTAAATATTAAGTGCATTTATTATCTTTCCTAAACACAATTTTGGCAACAAAAAAAATTCCTAAGCACACCTAATTAATACAACTAGTTTATTTTGAAATATGAAAAGTCAAATTTAATATACATATAATATAATAAAGAACAATTTAGTATTATTAATACACAAAATAGATGTATTAATTACACAGACAATCTTCTTAAGAAATTGATAATGACAAAGGGGGCTTATAGATGAGATAGGATGGAGTATTAAAGATAGATTTTTTTTGACAAATATTGTCGTAATGTTCTTTCTTCTTTTACATTTTGCTCACTTTAGAGAATTCAAATCCCAAATTTACAATCATTTTCTTTAATTTTATTCGCTTTAGACTCAAACATCAAATTATTTGTTTTTTGTTTGTACACTCAATTATATATTTCAATTGTATGTTATCTTTATTATTGCTAAAAAAAATGTTCTTTATTAAATATTAAAAAAATACCCCCCAAAATTATTATTAAACTCTGGCATTGGGTGATCAAAAGTTATACGTATATATAATGATTGAAATTATAACAAATATAAATATATTTATATAATGATTGACAATTGAGGTAAATATTGTTTGATTGCCCTTTATATAGGTGACATTTAGGGTGGGAAAATTTAATCATGGATTATTTTATTTAAACCGTTATATTAAGGTCCTCTATAATATATAATCTTTTTCATTTCAAGGTCCGTCACACGTTTTTCTCCTTCTTTTCTTATTTTGCTAACATGTCCAATTTTAATGATGCGGTATGTCCAGATGTAATCTAATGTTGATATTAGTAAATTTAAAAAATATATAAAAAAAAAAAAAAAAAAGTAAAACAAGGAAGTTCCCCCTACACGAAAAAAAAAAGATGCCACTTGATTTGACTTTTCACTTTACAAGTTGAATCCAATCTTTCTTCTTCCTCTTTCCACCCCCACACCAAACCCCAAACCCTTCGCTTTTTGGAGGGAAAAAAAACACACATACAAAAGAAAAATGCAACTATTATTTTGAAGAAAAAAATGTAAATGAAAAAAATATCATTGTAAAACAATTAACAACTATAGTTCCTTTAAAAGGGCAATATAGTGATCATATCTTTGTTTAAAAGGACTATTATTAGGTGTTCTTTTTGAAGAATATCAATATAATCAAAGGGTCTGATTTAGAGTTGAATGTTAATTTAGAAGTCTTTGATTAATATGTTTTTTATTAAATTAATCAAATTTTTATTATTAGATTTGACATGTCCATTTACTTGTGCATAATAGGGACTTAATGCTAATAGCTTTATTTTTTTAGATTCAACACATATTGTACCAGTTTTTACCATATATAAATAAGTAAATAGACAATTATCCTTCTGAAATTGTAAATTTTGTCAATTACTTTCCTGAAATTAACAAAACTTCAATTACCCCCTTGAAATTGCACAACGTTAATCAATTTGCCCCCTCCGTCAAATTCTTCTGTTATCCAACATGACGTTTCGCAAATACTCCCCTGAAGTTTTGCAATTATGTGCAAAATGCCCTCCAAAATTGAAAATTTATATATCTTTTTTTCTTATCCTTGATTAAAAAACACTTCCACAAAGCAATAAACCTATAGGACCATGACAGACCAAGTCATGCTAAGAGTATCAACACTTACAACAACATTATTTAAATTCTTGAAAACACAACAACATAAGATAGTG
>Ga0315913_1001383_pt1 | contig 26563 bp, 9 predicted proteins | sample MpolsnodulesMG_FD_207736 | JGI IMG/M metagenome (GOLD analysis project Ga0315913, IMG submission 207736) | Medicago polymorpha root nodule microbial communities from Los Angeles, California, United States - small nodules | ecosystem: Host-associated > Plants > Roots > Nodule | place: USA...
CACACTATTGATTCATACTATTGATTTTGATGTTTTTGTTGGATAATATACTAACGTAGTAAAAACTATCCTCTTCAAACGAATTATTTTCACACCTTAGAAATTTAATTTTTCTTTTATATAATTATTATTTAGAATCCAAATTGTAGGATCATCCTAGGCCACCAAAATCTCAGAAAAAGCCATGAGTGTCTATCAACTTTTCTTAGTAGTGACAACTCCTCTAAGAGAAATGCTAACCGGTGCCCCAAGGTATTGGTTAAGGATACTAAAAAGGAAATTATATAGTAGTTAATGCATTGAAAAATTGTCTAATTAATTTATAAAAAGTCAAAAATAGTTTCCTTTTATGATAATAATTTCCTTTTTAGGTATGCTTAACCAATGCTCCAGGGGCACCGATTAGCATGACCCTTCGTATTAATGCAAAAGCTACACTTTAGACAAGTACATTTATGGGTTCACAACAATAAATACATATACCCATTAACAGCTTCAAATCATGAATCACCCCGTTTATAATTATATTCTTTTCTCATCAGCACAGATATATACTAGAGATTACTTCATTCACAAGGAATCAAGATTGGGAGAGAATCAGGAGAAATAAGAGAGAAGAAAGAGAGATCAATGTGATTGTAAACCATGTTCTCATTAGTAATGAAAATCTAAGATTACAAGCTTATATAAACAACTTATGTGGCTTACTTGCAATACAAGTAATCAGTCAAAACTAACTAACTCCATCAAAATAGCTAACAAACAACTAACTTGTTTTTAACTACTTTATTTTTGCAACTAATTTGAAATAAAATACAACAAAAGTAAGAATTATACCATATTTATCAGTTCCTTTCAACTTATCTTTGATTTATTTAGACTCAAGCACTTTTGGTGTCTGCACATTGAAGAAAACAATTATTCAGCTTGCAAGAGATCACAAACATCAACTCCCACAACAACAATCTAATAAGTACTAAGGAGTCACCTGAGTACTGAAATTGCAATTGCAGCCTTTCCATTGTCGTTATCCTCGAGACGTTAGAGAGCTCTGTCAAACACAAGTTTATTGTCCTCATTTTAAACTACCAGAAAGCAAAAGACAAATAAAACATTTTATGCGTCATAGACAAGAAAAACATTTTATGTTGTTTTTCTTATTTCAGAACTGAACATTTTATGCGTCATAGACAAGAAAAACAGTTCCGAAATCATAAAATATCTTAGACATTATTAACCAACCAACACATTCACGTTCTTGGCTACACACATAGCTAGAGGAACATCATCAATTTAGAAGTTGATGATAATCATCTCATTTTTCTAAATATACAGAATTAGACAAGAACAAGAAACACAATAATCTTAACCATTACAAGGGACTGTTTGGATCATCAACTTATAGCACAAGCGCTTATTTATAAGCTTGCATAAGCTATTTTTATAGCAAAAGATAAAATGGCGTTAAATTGATTTTGTATACGAAATAAGTTGTGTTTATAAGCTATATTGAAGAACTTATGAAGATAAGTTAAAACAAAAACTTGTCAAATTGTCATAACTCATAAGCTGTTTTCAAAAGTTTGAACTCAATTTGTCCCGAAGGATTTGTCCTTAACTGCAGCTCAATATCCACATAGGCCAATCACTAAGTTACAAATTCATGTGTTTAACTAGTAAGGGATTAAGCTCAGTAAAATCATGAATCGAACTATTGGCAAACACTTCTACCATTGAAGCATATGAAAATAAGCCATGAATCTAACTATTGATGAAGTCCACGTGAAAAATTCCACAAATATGAGTAATGTTCCTTTAATGAGAAAGTTTGCTTGATAAAGAAACAATGCTTACAAATACAACAACGCCGAAAGCCTCGTATGATTCTTTCAAATTCTAACTAATTAATGGAGACAGTTATTAGACAAACCTTTCTAAGAGAAATTCTGAATTACAACGAATCCCCAAATTTGGGACCTCGAATTTGCAAAATAACATCGGTCAAAATGTTATCTTCATCATGTAGGGGTGTTCGGTGTTTAGGTGTCACACTAAATGACATGTTCACCTTGGTGTGGAGCATTTTGACAACTTATGCATCATCTTTTAAATCTTCAACGTGAACATGTCACGGTATCATTTGACACCTTAGCAATCCTTAATTTGGCTGAGGGGATTTTGTTTGAAGGAGAAATTTACTATTTTCGTAAATTTGTGAACTCAATTTAAAGGATGGATGTTGGTTGTTTGAGTAGCTTGGGTATGGTCAGCACTGGAGTTTAAGGATTTGGATTCCTTATCATTAATCTTGATCGTCGATTTGAAATCGACCAACTCCCATTACATCTTTATTAAGGGCCCTTTTATTATTGATTATAAATAAATGGTTATAATATTCAATAATCTAGAAATTAATTTTTATAGATTCTTTAAAAACCATAATGAAAATTAGTTTTTATTTTTTAAAAAAATCAATAATAAAAAATGATATTATATAGAAACTACTCGAAACAACTTTTCATTTTAAGTAGATTTTAGATTTTTATTTTCTTCAAATTCTCATTTCTTTTAAAAATCTATACCAAACAGATAGAAATTTCTAAAAATGATCATTTTGTTTTAAGAAGGTAGTATTTTTCTTGACAAAAAAAGGATTTTTTTTTCAAAAATAAAAAAACTGAACCAAACGGGATATGAATCATGTTTAAATAATTTTCTCTTAATTGCTTTAGTTTTTGTGCCAGCACTCATATTTTTAGGAACCACTTGTGTGACATTGCGGTGGAAATGTCACATGATATTGCCCAACCATAATGTGAATGTCACATGTTACATTGTAGTAGACATATTATTTTCAAGGGTTAAATATTTTTTCGGTCCCTATAAAATTTGGAACTTCTAAATTTAATCCTTACTTAATTTTAATAGCTTTTTTAGTCCCTATAAAAATAATTTACATGTACTTTTAGTCCCTACTAAAACAAAGTTTCTCTAATTATACTTAAACTCTTAATTTTTGAACGATTTTCTTTAGATAAGTTTAGAACATTACAAAAGGTTCGTTTGCTAAAATTTAGAATTTTTTAACATGAAATGAATTGAATATGACTTTTTTTAAAAGACAAAAGTTCAAGATAAAGGTAACAAAAATCTAGACGTACAAATAAAATTTTGAGATGTTTTTTTGCGGATGAACTTTTAGTAATGTTCTTAACGCTTCTGCAAAAAATTGTTCAAAATCTTAAAAGTTTAAGCATAATTAAACAAATTTAGATTTAATAGGGATTAAAACTGAGTGTAGAAATTTTTTATAGGGACTAAAATAACTATTAAAATCAAGTAAGTATTAAACTTAAAAGATCTCGATTTTATAGAGAATAAAACCATATTTTTAATTAACTTTGTGATAGACATATTAATTCGATGAAATTGTATAGATAATCAATGTACATATTGGCCTTTATACATCATGTTAGCAATTGCAAATAAGAGTTGAGTGAGATCCAAGTATGCATGCATGCTTTAAGAATAACTTTTAATATTTGGATTAATCCCCTCTAGACTCTCCCACATCCACTGACAATAAGTTCTAGAACTCGAAAATATCTCAATCTAAATGATATAGATAGTGAAAAGTCTTGCTCAACTTTATTATCAAAAGACAAAAAATGATGGTTAGGTTATGTCGTCACCAATAAACCTATCTTTCTAAGCAATCATGAAAAGAGTGGTTCCCTTTTTTTTTTTCCTTCTTTAGTAAATCACATGATAAAGTCAAGATCAAGGAGCAATTTCCAATATAAAAGTGGCATTTCAATGATTTCATCATAAAAGGAATTATAGAAGAAAGAAACTAACAATTAACAATAACTTTCCAATCATATATCTGAGGAAAATTTTGGGCATCAATAGTACAAAAATAAACAAAAACCTAGTATACATGCCATGACTAATATATAGTCTTTTTTTTTTCTTCTTAAATCATTAACAAAAAAAATTATTATAATTATTTTGTTTGCAGATTTAATCAAAATAGGAAATATGATCATTTGAAATTGAGCTATAACTGGTAGGATTTGTCTGTTGTGTGTAAATGGAAGAAGGAAGCATTGGTAATGATGTTGAAGGTGGTAGAGTAGCAATTGATACATCCTCTGAAGAAGGAAGCATGTTAGCTTCCATGAGTTTGTATTTATGTATTTCTTCCCTTATAGCATTAAGTTCACCTAATAATGATTGAACTTGTTGTTGCAAAGATGAAATTGCACCCATGCATCCATAAACTGGATCTCTTAGTCTTACATTTGCTTCATAAACTAAACTATTTGCTGCATCTGCTCTTTGATTCTCTGGTACCTCCTAATTAAACACAATCATACTACAAATGTTACTTTTTTTCATACATATAAAAACTAATCACCATTGCTTTGTATTCAAGTAGAATGCACATAAGGTTTAGATATATATAATTTATTTTGAGAGGATTAAGTTTTATAAATAGTAGTAAAAAAAACTATTAACTTGATATACCAAGTTAAACTCAAAGGTCCACTAATAATTAGAATATTTTTTTAAAAGGTTCATATTAAAACCCCACATTATTTAGTAATCCATTTAGCAACTATGACCCTTTCCGGACCCTGCGTATACGAGAGTTTTAGTGCATCAGGGTGCCCTTTTATTAATCGATTTAGAGATCAATTTGTAGAAGTTCTAAATAATTGGTCGACAAATCAGCCCTAAAATTTTTGTTTTCAACATGTAAAAGTCACCAAACCACTTATGCTAATATAGCGACCGACGTAAAATAAAATCAAGAACTAAATCAGTCATCACTAAATAGTGAAATATTTGTAATAATGAACTAAGGTTTTATGTGTATATACCAATAGCAACTTTGAGACGTTGCTGGCACCAAAGACTTTGTGAACAGAAGCAAACTTCTGAGGCTCATGAGGAGAGAAATATGGAGAAAAAGGGCATTCTTGAGCACACCTTCGTCTCAAAAGCTTACATGCAGCACAAGGAGTAGTGGTATTTAGTGTTCCTGAAGGACCTAACATTCTTCCCTTTTGAAAAGAATCATCACCCTCTCTCTTCTTTCCTATCTCATCAAAAAATCTCCCCCTATAGATATAAAAGCATATATGAAATTTAGTAATTAACAAATTTATGCAAAATTATTTTTAAGAGTACAAAAAGTATGCTTGAAAACTTTAGGTTACCATATATTAATTAGTAGAAATACTAATTATAAATTTTGTCATAGGGAATAGATACTTTGAAGGAGTTTTCTTACCTTTCTCTGGACATTCAAGCATGCTATCTGAAACATGTATAGGAGTTAATTTATGGAAAGAATAGATAGAGAAGTGATGGAGAGTCCAAAAGGAAATTGAAGAAAGAAAATATGGTTACAAATTTGGTTTGGTGTGCTTAAAAGGCAAGGTTGTAAAGGACAAATCAACACTCCAGCTATATTTTGATTTGAAAGTAATATATAGAAAATAATGTCACATTGTATAAAAGAAGAAATATGTTCAATGCTAGTGGTTGAATTGAACCTCTCTTGTTTTCGAGGATTTCAAGAATAATGGTTATATATTTATGTTGTACGACAAACAATTAGGTCTACTTGCTCACGTGTGAGTTCTTAAATGTGTTTGACTTTTTAAATCAACTTTGTGATTCTATTGGCGTATGCATGTGGTTCTTGCTTCTTATTGAGGACATGTAAATAAATTTGGAAGTCCTATTTTACTTATATATTGGTCATGTTAAATAAAACTATATACATTTAACTTTATCTAGTTATTTTCCCTCCTAGCTCTGGTTTTCTTATCTCTATCTCAAAGGAAATATATCATAGTGATATACTATGCATCTGGTAATAACATCAATATAGGTCTATAAAGCAGTAAAAAAAATTATATAAGCAAGATTTTATTAAATCGAGTATAAGTGGTACTCGAAGCCCATTACAGTAAGTCAAGAAATTACATATTTTGAAGACATACAATAAGGTTCAACAACCAATCCGAGAAGCAAATTTTTTATTACGCCCCTCCCCGTATGAACCAAGACCACATAGGTGCTTTATGCGATCGACCACCTCCAAATCATTTGCAACTTTGCCTTTAAAGAGAACATTATTACGTTCCATCCAAATACACCACGCTGTTGTTAATGAATCAGTAATATGTAGACACCGATTATACTTCAAGAAAATTAAAAATGATTAAATGTAACAACATCTATTAGCATTCAAACACAAAACATGTTTATTCATAAACATGAAATTGCTTAGAAATTGTATTTCAAGCAAGCTGAAAAGGACTCTTAGTATTATATGCCGATCAGTGCAATAGGGGTTGGACACCTTTCAAGATAAGTTGCTAATCTTTAGCAGAAAATTACTTTTGTTATGCGACAGATATATATAGAATTGAGAGAGATAGAGAAATGCCGATTTGAGACATCTCACCCAAGCTTGGATGTTAGAAAATCATTTGACATATAACAATATGTCATGGTCACTTGATTACTTGATTTCATTAACACTAGTTAATTTGGCATCATAATTTCTGGTCATTAGAACGGAAAATCTAGGTATATATAAAGAAAATAGATAAATAACTCACAAAACTACGAAATAATGATCACGGAGTTCGGTCAATTATGTCTACTTCTTCAAAAGTGTGCTATGGTTTTTTTATCATGCAATTCGTAAGAGTATGGTTAAATATTACAATTCAGTTTACACATACATCCATGAAAGATACTGTGGGGGCAAACCCACCACATACTTCTTAACTATTTTCTTTTGAGCTAACCTTTCGGTTTCTATAAATAAAGAACCCTAATAATTCGGAATTCGACCAAGAGATAAATAAAGTTTGACCAAAAATTGTTTTCACTAAAAATTAAATTCGAGTTCTCCTGAATTAACTTCTTAACTATATCCTTCACACTAGTGACAAAAATTTTCTTTGCAGCACACACTTCAACATAGTATGAAAGCTCTCCCTTCAATTGCATATCAATTTATTGAAAATACAAAATCTAGAACCATTCTAGCTTGAAATCATGTGAGACCGACACAGCAGTAATTTAATATTGTACTTCATCACAGGAATTGAATTAAAGGAAAAGAATATAGTGTCAAAGTGTCAAAGTGGGTGGTGAAAGAGGAAAAAAAAGGTGACAGAGAGAAAGAGTGTATATGCAGGAGTACTTGCTATTGAACTCTGTGAAAGGTATGAATGCTTAAACTCCAAGAAATTGAATGGCACCATCTGTTACTATTTGACTTGACCCGTATCTTGAGCCTTATGACTCGCTTCATTGAATTTGAACCTAATGTATGATATATTATACTTGGTTTAAACAAATCACTAACTGTATCTAAGTATCTAACTCCTAATTTCAATTCTCTCTCTCAATATATTCAATAGTACAAAGCTCACGTACCCATCTTCTGTATGAGTAGACCAAATGTCACCACCCCAACATTAGACTTCAACTGCTTCATTGGCAGAATATCCGTGTTAATTTATAGCATATTCACATAATTCTCTTGATATGTTGTGAATCGCGAATTGATACGTGTGTGCTTGTGTTCATGCTACTTTTGTGAATTGGTTCACGTTAGTGGCGGTTTTAAGGCCCGGCGAGCCCGGGCTCCGGCCTAAATTTTTTGCAATTTCTTGTATAAACTCTTATAAATTGGGCAATTTTTTTAGATTTTTGATTATTTGCTTGCAATTTCTTATGTAAACCCCTATAAATGTGTTGTAATTTTTTTTTGCCCAGGCTTTATAATAATCCTGGCTCCGCCACTAGTTCACGCAAATTCTCCTATAATTCATGGAAACTAAAGAACTGGACGAACCGAGACATGTGGATGAAGATCAAGGAAAAATGAAGAAAGAGAAACCTTTGGTGAAGCAAATAAATTTTGCTAGAAAACCTCTTTAAAACTTATTAGCAAAAGATAATGTCTCTTGCAAAATAACACCGGTAAAATGAATATAAAAAAATATTTTGGAATGTGGACTTTAGTTTGTCGTGGTTGGCAAGTATAATCCTTCTACTTTTTTTTGCCATATTAAGATATCTTATTATATTTAATCAGATAGGACTAGTACTACGAACTGACGTGTACCGAAGCTTCATACTCTCATATGTACCGAATTCTTCCCATATCGCGTACTGCAAACCCGTATTCGTATCGCATACCAACATAAATTGTGAGTTATATGACCAAAGATAATTTATTCAAGAATAAATATTGATTTTTTTCCCAATCAAGTAGCATAATGACTAGAAATTCACCCATCAAAATGAATAAATGAAAAATTTGAAATTCGAACTCCAACCCTTAAATATCACAGTATCCCTACTAACTGAGTTATACTATTGAGTTTGATATGTGAATTGTAGACTACATTACCTTAGCACCACACATTGTCAATATTCTAAAACAATATTGTATTGTATCAAAAAATGGTCTATTAAATTGTAAAATGTTCATAAGTTCGTTTTTATTAAATTGCAAAATGTTAATCAAATTTATTATTTTGTCAAAATTACTAACTTAATTTAATTATAGTCCCTATAAAATATCAACAGAAGGAAGAACTTGAGTTACACTTACCATTTTGTCAATAAAATTGGATATTATTTGTATTTTCAATAGACAAATGTCAATGTTTAATTTATTGGGAGGATGTTAAGTAATGTCAATGGATTACACCTTTGACCAATGTTTTAAAACCCGGACCGGTGATCGACCCGATCAAGGTACTGGGTCACTGGTCGGACCGCATGACTATTGATCCGGTCTATATAAAAATATTTATGACCAAAAATTACATTATGAATGAAATTTTGATAAAAAAAAATCTTGTCATTTTTTTTCTATTTAAAGTTCGTACATTAAAAAATTTATATTCACAGCTGCAAGTTTGCAAGTTAATTTCTTACCTGCAGCACAATTTAATTTCAAGTTAATTTCAATAAAAATTCAAATGAACTCATACATTAAACAATAGTACTGCATAAACAATAGTACTTAATTTAAAATGCATAAATTTCAATACAAAATTAACATTTTAAACTTCTTAACAAATGCAAATTTACATATGATAGAAAAACTCTAATTGGTTTCTCAATTTGTGAGGTCTTCCCTAAACATAATTGCTTTTTTTTTATCCTCGTACCAACAAAGAACCGCCAACATGAATTATTCTTTTATCAAGAAACATGAAATTAAAATCTTTGAAAAAGGGCTCATTTGTACCCAAAAAAAGATGTTGTGTATTGCAATTTTCAACCGTTAATCAGTTATGGAAGGATTCCTATTGCCGGTACCCAATAGTGGTGGATGTTACGTGAACAATGCTAACACATTATTTGACACATTTTTGAACACTCTCATTAATGTTACGAGTCTCACAAAGTTTATCAAATTTATGTGTATAAAGGAATGTGATAACACAACACTCCTCTAGTTTCATAAAGCTGTATTAGCCCATAGCATGAGATACTTCATTTACCCCTTGACATTTGCTCTTTAGGTATATGGTGATTGCTCTCAACATTCATTGAACGACAACTAATTGTCATTTGACAATTTTAGCTTCTTAAAATAAAAAATAAAAACTGTCATTTGACACTTTTGAGATCGGATGATAGATATTTTAAATCGGATGACTGATTTGAATAATGTGTCAAAAGATAATTAATTATCGTTTGGTTTTTCCGACGTGCCTAAAGAGCAATTGTCTTACACCTTCTACGAACATGAGATTGAAAGGGGTTTTTCATCGTATTGTCTTCTAACGTAAAGCCCACAATATTACATGACTTGATTTTTTTAAAAAAACTTTTTAATCCTAACATGAGTTCAAATTAAAAGGAAAACACACACTCACACAATTTTTGTATCAGAACTACACTTCCAGACAAATTATTATGTTGTCTAGGTGCTACATGATGCTAATATTTAAATAGTGAGTGGGGATTCGTATGAATATTGAAGATAAAATTTGGATGCAAGGTAATAAAATGTATGTTTTGAACTTCCTATTTTTTAACAAGCATGTTTTGGACTTCCTGGATGGGGCTATGAGGCATTTATAAACAACTATAATCCAGATTTTGTTTATCACGTTGAAAAGGCCACTCCTTCCAAGTCTTTTACATATTTAGGCTAAATAATATGTTAAGTCCTTAATTTATTTTGTGGTTTCATTTTGAATCCATAACTATTTTTTTCTATTTTTGTCCCTAACAAGTATGTTTCTGCATGTTGCTATAGCATATCAATTGGGTGCATTATCAATTTTACTTCATTTGAAGTAAACACTTAGTCAACACTCAATAAATCTCCATGAAAAAAAACAGGCTAAGGAGATCACAACAACTTTATCAAAGTTAGCAGAGTGCAAATAAATGAGAAGAAGAAAATGGAGAATTACGAGGAGGAGGAACAAGATGAACATTAGAATATGAACAATAATTTGAAGAAGAAAAGGAAAAATGAGATTTATAGTAATCATAGTCAGCCATAATAAGGCTCCGTTTGTTTAAGCTTTTTTCCAAAAAAATCTATTTTGTTCCTTAAAAAAAATCACTTTTTTCATTTTTAAGTGTTTGCTTAGGATTTTTAGAAAAATCATTTTATCAAAAAATCTATTTTGATCCTAACATAATCTCTTTGGGTGCGTTTGTTTCAGCTTTAAAAAAAATAGATTTTGTGTCAAAAGAATCTAGATATTTTTTTCAACAACAAGGAGGTACCACATGTATATGTTAAAACTCTTTTTTTTTTAAATAGATTTTTATGGGTATTAGGCAAACGAAAATAACTTTAGATTTTTTTTAAAATCTCTAAAAAGAAAATCTCTAGATTCTTTTAACTCAAAATCTTTTTTTTTTAAAGCTGAAACAAACGCACCCTAAATCCTACATAGCAAAGTTAACATAAATTTGCAAAAATTTGAAAAAATGTGTGACATGGTCCACTAAAGTAAATAAAGTTAGGAGACCAAAACAGATAGATATAGTAATGAGAGTAAAGTAAAACCACATGATAAATCAAGATCATACGTATAAATATGCCTATTGTTTATTACTATGTTTTGAGCCAGAACCAAGAACTTGTGTACTCCAATGTATCATCACTCCACTACTTCAACCGTTAAGGCATTAAGGTGCTGATTATTTGTCTTATGATTCTGCTAGATCTTAGAAGGTTTCGGCTCCTCTGAAATGAATAATTCACTTCACTTTAAAGTATAACGTGAGTAATATTAATAATTCACTAATTAACAAAAGGTAGATATACGTAGTTTACCCAAATTAACAAAATAGTGAAGAAGGTACATGATATAGAATTTAGGGGGGAGGATTCTAATTTAAACCATGTACATTGTTAATCTTGATATGAGATATGAAATAAATACGTAAACAAAGTGACCAACCAAAGTTACTAGCACACCATGTAGAAAACTAACTTATTTATTATTATTTTTTTGAAAAGGCTAAGCAAATCATTTTCATATATTAAATAATTTTTTTTTCAGGAAGTGTTAAATAAATCTTTTTTTGAGGGAAGGAAGTGTTAAATAAATCTTATTTGGCATAAGGTATGCACAATAATTATAAGACCAAACTAAATACAAAGTCTGAGAAAAAATCCCAACCTCCCCCTAAAAATTACAAAGATTTAATGGTAATGCCATTACATACTCCAAGACATTGTAATAGATTTGCTCACCATTGAGATAAGTCGTAATCGAATCCTTTCACATTAAGTTTAAGCCACCACGACTGAATTTTAACTTGATCCAAAATATAAGATAAATTAAATTCCTTATGAGCAAAAACAACATTATTATGAGCTTTCTAAATAGACAAAACGCAAACCAATCAAATAATGTGAAAAGAATCTTTAATTTACACATGAGAAACTTGTAATCTCTGAATTGGATGGCATGACTTGATACAACATTAACAAAAGCACAAGACAAGTCTAACAAATTATTGATTGATCTCAACACTAGACCGAGGAACACACAATCCAAGAAAAGATGATAGACACTTTTCCTAGTACCACATCCACTTGGGCAAAAAAAATCATTAAGAGTGATTATCCCTCGCTTTACCTAATTATCCTTAGTAGGAAGACGATTATTCAATAACCTCCGAGCAAATAAAGACACTTTATAAAGAAAACTAATTTATAATGAAGGAATTACCTTCTTAAATTAGCCTGCTCCATAACTTACTTTTTCATTCTTTATTTTTCCCAATAGGATAACACCCTCTAACTCTCTTTGAACCTTTATGTTTATTAGGAGGACCAACAATTGTTGATGAGCACGAGGAAGAGAAGCTTCCTTGATTGTTGTCTCTCATGGAATATGAATACGATGATGACAATGATGAAGACGACGATGATGATCGAGACGATGCCGATGATGCATGAGTGGTCTTCCTTGAGCCTAACCTTGGCAAAATGCATGAAAAAATATTGATTTTTGAATTTCTATTTTTGTTAGTATTGGATTTTTTGGAATAATATGAAGGTGGGGGTGTAAGTGGAGGTAAAGAGGTTTCAGATAAAGGGTGCTTAGGAGTACCAGGTTGTGCTTCCCATACAAAGGGAATTGCAATTGATGTTTCTCCATAATACAAGACCCTTGATGAAGTGTTGGCACTAGAAGCTTCCTTGGATTTTAGCCTCAAGAAGAATTTATCATCTTGCTTTATTCTGAAAGACTTTTCAATTGAGAGATGATTGATACCATCATTGATCATTTTTTGGGTTTAGAAATACTATATTGTTTTGAACTATGATATAAAATAAGCCTCAAAGGAAAATGAAACTATAGACATTGATTTGAGTAATGAGTATACACTCTTCTGTCTGCTTATGGTCCTCACTCCTGAGCACCGTTTTATGGCTTTTCCTGTATTTGGGAAAATAAAAGTTAAAACATTTATCAATAAAATAAGTAGAGTTTTTTTTTAATTACTAGATAGTAGTTAAGCAATTGAGGTATTCAACAAAAGACGAATCGTGCGTGAGAATTTGAGTTCGATTCATGTATTTACATTTAAGTCAATATAGTGTACATCGTCTCCTTCAAAAAAAAATTAATAGTGTACATTGTCAAATAACGATATGTATTTATGAACCGAGGGAGTACGATACATGATGAGTAACCATTGCTAACAATAAAAGTTGATATACCAGACCCATCAAGTTTTATTGATTTAAATGTCTCTTATAAACATGACCAAACGAAATATTAATTCGACTAACTAACATGTTTAATCAAAAGATACTATGTTGATTAAGGATATTCATATTAGTTGGCTAATTCTTATGGGAATTAATTAGAGTATAGACTAAATCAAGAAATGGGTTGTTTGATGAATTTAATAGTAGGGATTGTTTTCTAGAGCACCAATTTCATAGTGGCAAAATTTAATGCTTGGTGATCAAACTGGTATAAAACTGATGGGTCTAATGGGTAGTTGTTGAATTATTTTTGGAATAACCTGACCGTTGATTAAGGGACTGGGGTACTAGTTTGGTTTGTTTTGTTACAAAGGGAAAATGTACTAGAACTAGTTTGGCTCTGGTTCATCGATACTAATAAATCATTGGTGACCAAAAACAGTTGAGAAAAAAGGAATTTGGTTCTGGACCAACATTGTATAATAAATGAAACAGTTTTGTGGTCCATGATTCCATAAATTAGAATGAGAAATTTGTAGACATACATAATTGATTTATCATGAAAAACTCTGCTAGTCTGTTTACATACTTATGACAACATAAATATTTTTAAAAGAATCTTACGATAATAATGAGTTTTTTTTTTGGACTAAATCATAATAAGGAGTTCACTGAGTTGAAACTAGCTTATATATTTGAATTTTTCATAAAACAATTACGTCTTTTAAGATATTTAGGATTAGGTAGGATATGCACCATGAGTCTAAAGTTATTTTACACTCACAATGATCATATACACATTTGTCACATCATGCTTTGATGGATTTTAAATGAAGGACAATTACACAATTATTTTTTGAAAGAAATTACACAATTATTTGTTGTGTTGGTAAAGTTTGATTGGTTATCGATGCATAATAATTTTATACTCACAATTAATATTATTTAATCTACTAGTATAAGTTTGGAAGGTATTTAATCGAGTGGTTGAACTCAAATAAGAGCGAATAATTCATGAAAGTTTGAGTACAAATCTATTTGACTGTGAGAGGAGCTTAAAACAATGACAGATTATCACATTAGATTAACACAGTAATATAAGTGGTTTGGACACAACACCACTCTTTCATAGAAAGAGAAAAAAAAAACACATACATATGAGTCATGTAAATTATAAGATGTGTAACTTCTACTTTTCATTCATATGAAACAATCTTAAATGAATTAGGATGTTGATAATTTTGTATAAAATGCAATAAGTACTTAAAAAAATTATATTGACCGAGATTCATTTGACAAACATAAAAGTGACAAGCTCAAAGAGAAACATAAATTTTAACTAAGATATAAATTGTTGTACTAGTATTATTTAAATCAAACTAGTCGTTGTTCAAACTACTATAGTTGTTATAAAATAAAATATATTTATATCGTTATTAATTATATAATGTCATGTATTTATCATTGATTTTCAATTATTATCATAAAAATGTTATATTCAAATTTATTTTAATTTTGTGCATATTCATATATTAGTTGAAAATACCTAATTAATATTTTAAATTGCAAAATAGTTAACACCGACAGTGTTAATTGTTAATGTGAAGAAGATCTTGGGGTCTATTCTCACCTTAGTACGTGATTATTAAGGAAGTGAATAACATCATCATATTAATGAATAATAGACACAACTAAATTGACTAATAAAAGTCACGTGAACTGCAAGCTGATTGGCTATGTGTTTCTCATGAGTCCACATTATCCATGAATAATAAATAGAACAGTGATATTTGAACAATTCTTTTGGTATAATTTTTAGGACAACTTTGTTGTTCTCTCTTTTTATTGGTCAAAATCAATAGAGAGAGAAAAAGGAAAAGAAAGAATAAGAAGTTAATGTAAATATGAGAAAGAAAGTTGTACAACAATGATTGTACAAATATCATTTCTCTAATAAATAAGTCTAACCTAACTATCTTTTGAAAACCATGAATTTTGAACCATGACCTCCTGTCCTTAAAACGTCCTAAGCTTCCGATAAAAGTATTTGGATTCTGATACCAAACAATTTATGTCCTCTTTCTTTTTACTGAAGAATATTTTTATCCTCATTAAATAGCAAGAATAAATAAAATGAACATATTCACCTACTTAGGCATCATTGATAGAGACATTTGCTGGAGCGTATTGGACTATTTATTACTAACAATTTGAAATGTCATATTTATAGCTCTTCGTTTTTTTATTTGAGTATTGCTGTGGACTTTATTATTGGTTATTTTCGATCCCTTTCTGCTTGATTTTAACCAAGTAAATGCATATGTAGACACTAACTTAACCGACTCAGACGGCATATGCATAATTCTTTTCTAGAATAAAAGAATATAAAACTCACCACTTAGTTGGAAAAGAAATCAATAAAAAATAAAATAAAAAAAATGTTGGCACGTGAACGTTATGCATCGGTCATAAAATTAGGTTTTCTTTAAAAAAAATCCCAAAATTTCTCCCATCTCCATAGTTTGTTCTTCAATCTTAAAACTTCTCACACCTGCACTAGCTCACATTAAATTAAGTGTGTTTTTCTTACGAAAGAAAGGGACTAAGTAAGTCCCATTAACCAATAACAAAATAAAAACAAAAGAAAAAGAAAAAAGACACAGACTAAAACGAAGAATAAAATAAAAAAGATATGTTAAAGAATACTCTGAACACTTTTTAAACATTTAAAATATGCATTGAATATACGTATTTTCATAAATACTTATGTAATAAGTAATCCGGACACAATTTATGTAACCTAAACTTGACAAATACATCTTCATGTTTGTTAGATTCACACAGCATATGATTCAAAGAATAGTGATTCAGATGATGCATGATACGAAGGATCTGGTGGTGAATGAGTAAAAGACAGAGATGTCTAGCACTTATGGTCGTTCCTACGAATTCGGAGGCTTGGTTCTGTTAGTGAAAAGAGGCTTGTAATAAAATAAAAATGTATTTTTTTTAAAGAACAATGTTCTATTTAAAAAATTTAAGAGATAAATACAAGGTGTCGTATATATGCGGTACACCCAAATGTGAAAACCACTACCGTATACATGAGAAACCTGACACAAATGAATGGTTTGTATTCGTTTTGAGATGAAAAAATAAATTATATTGTACAATTTCAAACCAACAATAATTATAGATTGTCATAAAAACTACTTTAATGATAGATTCAGAACGGTATACAAGGGTAACGACATGACAAGTCACTGCAAAAGTAACATTGTTATAAGTGGGATAATACTTAATAGTACTACTGAGCTATAATTTGCTTTTTGAGGCTCATACCTTAGAAATAAAAATATTAATAGATATCAACTTGTTTGATTGATGTATTTTGCCTTTTGACACTTGATCTTTTAAGCAACTACAAAGAAAGGTTTATTAACGATAAAAACTATCAAAACAACTCAATATATATTTTGATCTTCTTTTTTTATATTTGCTCCCCTCCTACAAAGATGGCTAGCTTTGCCGTTGTATATACTTCACTTTCTTCGTCCAACCATGAGTCTCATATTCACAAAAACAAAAAATAACTCCTAAAATGAATACCATTTACAATTACAATATTAAATTATTTTTTTATTATCTTCAAAAAAATTATTGTTTTAATTATATCATCTAATTAGCACTTGTGCGTCACTCTAATTAATATATAGCATTTAATTGTAATTTTTTTTTTAAGGAATTGTATTTTCTTATTGATGGGTTTAATTTGCCAACCTATCGTGGGGTGGGGCAGAGTAGGAATTATGATCCTCCTAAAATGTAAATTACCCGTTTAACCACTCTTGATTTGATTTGGCTACCATAAAATGTATCCATACAAATTTCTTCGTACAAATTTTTTATATAACATGTGTAATTTTTATAAAAATTTAGCGACGTATCTTGTTACATTTTGTCTTCTACTAATATATAATTTTCATATACTATTAATTAAAACAAGGGAAGTAACCAAAAAAAAAAAATTAAAACAAGGGAAAAAAAAAAAAATAAAACGGTGATGCAATATGATTCAGGATCAAGACTCCACAAGAAGTTCTTTTTCGGACTCCGCCCCTCAAAATCCAAAATTCTCAATTTTCATTTTTTTAAATTTTTTCATATTCTCAGAAAAATCCGAAAAAATTTACATTAATTTTATTTGATTTTTAGAATTTTTTGGCGGTATTCTTATGATTTTATTTGACAGGTTTTTATCACATTTTTACTTTGTTTTTTTTTTTGTTTTTTAAAAGCAAAATTCAAAACTGCTGAAATAGGAGAGATTCTAATTGTTGATTATACATAAGCATATTTCAGATTATAAAATCTGAATTAGTGAAAAATCATTTCGGATTTTAAAATCCGAATACCTCAGGATCATTTTTGAAAATTTCACGGAGCACACAAGAAAGTGATAGGATGGAAAAAGTAATGGTCCTCCTTTAAATGTAGCAATCCATTTATTTAAAAAATGAAGAGGTTTTTTGAAAGATACATTCTTCTTTCAAAAAAAAAAAATTAATTCAACGAACAACTCTTTATTTTATAAATTATTAATACTAGACAGAATAAATAAGACAAATCAACACAAAACAAACTTTTATGGTATTGAACAATTTTTTTGTCTTATACTATTTTTGGTGGACAAAAGAATATTTTAGTATTTTAAACAACTTATACTTAGAACAAAAAGTTGCATTGTGGTTTAATGAGGACAAAATTTCAATTTTTGTCATGTCTTTTGTCCTTCAATTTGTCGAGTTGCGCTTCAATGACATTATAGAGGGAATGTCACATAACATTGAGGAGTATAATTGTGATACATAAGTGCATTCAACACTATTACTTCATTTGTTCCATATTATATAACATGGTTGACTTTTTCACGTATGTCAATGTATAATGTTGATCTTAAATATCTTCAATAATATATCAGGAAAAATTATTAAAAATTTGATATTTTAAAAAGATTCGTCGAGACAAATCCACCAACATCTTATATTTTATAATTTGTCTATGTATATTAGTAAAAAAAAACATGATCAAAACATGTTACATGAATGGTGCACATTTTCAAAGTAGGTCATTTAAAATGAGACGGAAAAAATATCTCTTATCCTCTCTTTCACAACCTTTTATGTTTAAAACATTACATTGTCACGTGTCATAACTTTGTTTTGAAAGAAAGATGCTTTTAGCATCTCATGGTTAAAAACTTGTTTAATACAACGAGGTACATGGTAATAAGCAATGGGACTAGCTGATAATGTGACAGCCCCCGTTAAAATGTGAGCTACCTCATTTGCTTGTCGTCTGGTAAACTCGACCTTAGAGTTTGTAAAATGTGTGGTGAACATATGTCAGCAAGCTGAGAGGATATAACCAGTCTTTGTAACATCCACCCGATTCTGATGAAAGACATCCACAATGACCTTAGAATCAGAGCAAAAGTCCACATGATCGAAGGACATATCGCTCAACCATTACCTTAGAATCAGAGCAAAAGTCCACATGATCGAAGGACATATCGCTCAACCATTGCAAGGCATAAAAAAGAGCTAGAGCTTCTCCCATATGGACGTAGCAAACCGAAAAAACGGAAATAACTTTAGCTAAGATAAAAGTACCTTCCTCGTCTCTAATACAAAGGCCAATTTCCGTGCACAAAGCGGCGTCCATGTTGCATTTCATGTGATATTATGTAAGCCTCTTAAAACAGTTTTACGATCAAAACATTGTATAAATGAAATTGATGTCCTATCCTTGTATTTTTAGGAGATCAAACCCATCTACCCTTACACCGCAAATCACGCTCCAAATCTAGCCAATCACAAAAACACGACAAACAAGCTCACCTTACTTCCTCCAAATCAATGACGTGCCTGATTTTCATTGGCCAAAATTTTACAACAACATCTTTGACTTTTCCTTCCACCAACCAAACAGTGTAAAAGTACCCTTCATAACCGCTTTTCTCTTCCTTTTTCTCTTTTCTGCTTTCTCCTTTGAACTCGGTCCCTCAAAACAATCATCACACTAACACACACACATTCTAAATAAATGAATGCATTTATAAAGTTAAGGCTCAAATCTCCATGCAACTTTAGTAGTAGTAGCTATAGGTGCTTCTTCTCTGAATCCAATGGAGAAGAAGGTGATGGAAGATTCATTGGAAAAACAAGAAGAGATGGAAAATGGAATAAGAAGAGTGAGTTCAAGAGCTGAAGTTGATACGTCAATGCCATTTGAATCTGTTAAGGAAGCTGTTACTCGTTTTGGTGGAAGTGGTCCTTGGTTACCTCTTTACAAACTTGGTGAAGCTTATGTAAGTTTTCACTTCTCTTTTTTATTTATTGTTAAGATAAAAAAGTAAAACTGTTAAAACGACTTCACTGGGGATCAAACCCAGAATCTCCGGTTCCGTAGACCAGCGCCTTATCCATTGGGCCATGAAGTCCTGTTTTTGAGATTTTGTAAATGTTGTTTTTGAAGGTTCAGAGTAGACTATAGAGTGAAAATGTTGTTACTAATAATGTACAAAAAATAATAATTATACATGCATCGAGTGTTATCAATAGTGAACTGCGGAAAACCCACTTGAATTGATCTGATGATGTTAGTTTGGGACTTTACAATGTGCTCCTTTTAAGATATCAGATTTGATTCTCCTCGGTGTCAATATCAGTGGACTAGCTTAGCTTCTTAAAAAAAATAGTAAATTCCAAAAAATTGAGGTATGCCAAAAATCTGCTTAGTAAGATAGCAGATAGAGGAAGCCACATAGTAGTTGAAATAAGTCAGCTAGCAGCAACCTGAATGGTGGCTGTTATTTTCGTTATAGCGAATCTAGGATAGCATTGTAGCTTTCACAGCAAATTCGTCAAAATCTGTTACATTATAGTGTCATAGCGTCCTTATCGTGCAATTTGAAAACACCACATACATCTAATCATATCTCTCCGTGTAGATATTTCTGGAGTTATTTTATGAACTAACATAACAAAGTTTCGTTATTGTTTGATTTGATTATATGCATGTGTAGAATAGTTTTATACTGTCAGTGCACAGTAATTAATCTGATAACATTATTTATTATTACTATTTATACATAAAACATTGAAAATTGGATTTTGAGAACTGAACTTGAACACAAAGCCGCAAGATAATGAAATGCATATGAGATAGAGTAAGCAACCAATTTCGACTCTGATCTTACACTTTTCTATTACTTGGTTCTCAAGTAAATGAAGATATTAAGCATTTGTTTGTTACTTAGATCCTGTCTTGTTAGTGCCTATTATTTCGTCAAAATATAACAATCAGGACTAACAAGATGTGTTAGGGTCTAATTGTTTTTAATTACTTGACTGACAATCCAAGAGAAAAAGTAACGACAAAATTGATGGTCTACCGGTGCTGCTACAAACAACGTTTTTCACATCGGGTCTTTTAGACATTTTTATTTGTTTCTCGACATCCTTGTGATTTTCACATACTCGTACTGTCAATACATTCTATCTAACAAAGCATAATTTAGTTGTTAAAATCCCTTTGTAATTCACTCTGATGTTTTAAGATTGTCATTAGCAGAACAGTATTGAAGACTTTGACATAAAGAAAATAGAGGAACAAGCAGCAAAGTTGGAAAAGGATTTGATAATGAAAGAACTCGAAACACTTGATGTGCTTGAAGAACTGGGATCTGCCAAAACGATTCTCGAGAAATTAAAGCAGCAGCTACAATCTGAAGCATTGAAATGTGCTTCAACTCAATCGTGCGAAAATCTTGGATCTCTTGTTAAAAACTCTGAAAAGATTGTCCACCGTCAAGAGAAAATATTGCAAATTTCAAGTCCGTGCCATACTTCATCGCCCGATATGTTGTTAACCGAGTTAAAACAAGCTAAGATGAACCTTGGTAAAACTATAAACGATCTCGGGACAATACAATCTTCTGTTGAAACTTTGAATAAGAAGATGAAGAAGGAGAGACTTTTTCTCGAGAGGACACGGGAGAATCTACAATCAAAGTTTGCAGCTATCTCTGCTCAAAATGTGGCCAAAAAAGAAGCAATGACAAAGCCATCAGAAGCTCCTGTAGAAAAGGATTTTACTTTTGACACCCCCCAAAAGGTTGTGAAGGATTACAAATTGGATGTTGAACAGTTCAATGGAATGGTTGAAACAAGATCTGCAGAAGTTTCGAAGCAAGGGATTGAGTATGAAGAGAATGAGTTTAATATTAAGACTGCTGAGATGAGGTGGTTTGCAGCTAAAAAGATGGAAGAAGCTGCAATGGCAGCCGAAGCCGTTGCTCTAGCTGAAATCAAGGCTTTATCTGGTGCTGATATATCATCGCGATTTTCTATGCGAGAACATCAGAAAGTGACTTCTGCATTAGAGGTGTACTCTACTCTAAACCCTGAATTTCAAATACCTGAAGAGTCTATCTTGAAGAAGGTAATACATGCCAATTTCAAAATTGATGAAGTAAATGCTTCTAAACACAATATTCTAAAAAAATTGGAGGAAGCAACCAAAGAAGTTCTACGCAGCAAAGAAATTTTAACTGAAGCTTTAAACGGTATTGAAACTGCAAACAGAAAGCAACGTGCTGCTGAAGAGGCTCTAAGGAGATGGATTCCTGAAAACTATCTAAAGAGCCGAGCTATGCATAACTCGATTAAGCGAAACAAGTTCAATCAAGTTGAAAAGTGTCAAACTATGAAGCCAGCTGTAAGATCATCGGTTTCAATGAGAGATCTACTCAGCAGGAAGCAGGTTCCTGACGAATATACTGCGACAAAGGAGATGGAAGATCATGCTGAAACAAAGGTAGCTTTGAGTCAAATGCTTCGAGCAATGAGGGAAAATCAAACTCTTCCAACTGAACATGAGAATGACGGGGGCGACCAAAAGCAGTCCATAGCACATCAGAAGAAGAAGGTTGGATTCATCCGAATATCATTCCCCTTTGGAAAGCGAAATGATAAAAAGACATGAATTCAATCCTAATGCTTATGCCACAGCTCGTGCATCAATGTCTCGCCATTCGTTATTGGTTCTTATATTTTGTGAGCTTTTTGGTTGGTATGTCATATGTGTAGAAGTTTGTGTTGGTATTTGATTTTGTAAGTTATGTTGTTCCTAACAAAGTACTCTCTATTGGGAATTCAAGTGCAAGTTTGGAGTTTGGTAAAGTCAAGAATTAGTTTCATGAAGATAATATAAGAGGAAAAATTCATTTACCTAATAGTTTTAAGGTATTGGGAGAATATATGGTGTCATGCTCCTTCACTTGAGGGGGGGTATATATTGAGGATTTAATGTGAGTTTACAGTTCCATATTGGTTAACCATGGATTTCACGAAGATATTATGAGATGAAAGATTCATAGTTTAAAATTTTAATGAACATCTTGGTGTATATGCTAGTATGAAACATGGGAGTTTCACATGATTTTTTAATTGTTCTTCACTTTTTTCATATGCATTCTTTGTGATTGAATTTGTACTTATGTTGTGATGCATTCTTTGCAATTCAATAAAAAAGTTTTGATATGTCATATTCATTAAATTCCAAACCAAATTTATCAACCTATATATTTGTACACCTTCACTTTTCTTACACACAGTCAACATTTAATTTTCTCTTTATCTCTTACTTTTCGACAACAAGAAACATAACGAGGTAGGACTAAGAAGAAACCTTGGATGTACTAAACTAAATACGAGAAATGGCATAAGTCAGAGAGATAGCCACCAAGGAGATATGACTGGAAGGTAATTCCTAGGAAAAATGAAGGAAGACGACCTAGCTAGTGCTCCGGCGTCCTATGGGCCTCCAAAGAGAAGGAAAATTGCCACCCCCAACTTGGAGGACCCTTTTGCTGAAATATTTTGCTTCTTGAATAAGCAGGACAATAAAGATCATTGGATTGTATCTTCATGCATATGATATATATTTTTTAATATATGCATATGGATTTGGATTGCTGGAAACAAATTAGTTTCATTATTGCATGCTATCAATGCATATGGATTATTTTTAAAATGAATATACCCTTTGAATCCCTTGATTTATTGTCAGCCATAAACTTTATAAATCAATATGATCTTTTTATTTCAAACTCATAAACTACTTTAATATCAATTTAGCCTTTATTTTTCTAAAATTACAAACTTTTGATAAAACAAATACCTCTTTTTGAGTTTTATTATATAGGTAAAAGAAAACTTATTTTAATTAAAAGTTTTCGTACATTATTTTAATTAAAAGAACTTTTAATTAAAGTAAGATATAACGTTTGCTTATTTTAATTAAAAGTTTTAAATCTTATTTTAATACCCCTTGCCCCTTGGTTTCATCTCGGCTTTGAGATTCTATGACAGTTTTGCTTATACAACTGTGTCTCTTTTGTCAATAGGATGGACTTTTAGTTGCAACATCTGCTACTATTCATTATTTACTTTTTAATTCTACTTGAATTTATATTGTTTGTTATCCATCGTTCTAGAATGCATTGAAGTGCATTATTTATTTTTAAATAGATAAATTCATTTCATGTGGATTTAATGTAAGAAACATGCCCACAAGCAAGAAAACCCCTCAAACACTAACCGAATATTTTCTGCAGACTCTTAAACATTTCCTTCGGATCTAACTTTCCTGTGGATCCTAAAATCCTAAAGAAACGATCCTAAAATCGTAAAGAAACAATTACCCACGAAGGTATTGCCTGGGAACCTAAATCCTAGGCAAAATGCGCAGATAATTCCGCAGAAAAATTGAGAGTTTCTTGTAGTGTAATTTTTAGATTTAATTGAAAATTTTATTTTATCTGGGATATAACATAACTGGATTTGTTTATTTTAATACATGAAATATTAGTTTACAAATTTGTTAGTATAATCTATATTTTTTAGACCATTTATTTATTAATAATGTTTAAAATATAATCTTATTTTGTTTTGATTTGATCATTTAATCAAATTATTGTATTTCAGTGAGTGAGCTAACAATAAATGCAACTATTTTAATCTAATATGCATATTTTAAAATATTGTAGGGCTATCTATTTTATCTATTAACAATATAAAATTTAATTTTGTACTAAAAAAGATGTGGCCCTCCAGCATGAGCACCTTGCGAATAATCTAAAAAATTTGCTTACCTTTGTTTACAAACACATCCCAATTTTCAGCGCAAAAGGTGTTGATGCCCCATTATTCTCACAATAAGTCAAATTGTAACTATAAATTTTATATATTTTTTTTTTTTGAGCAAATAAATTTTATATTATTAATCAAGATCATTTTGTTCTCTTTATATTTATCTTGTCCCATGATTACTATAAAGCCTTGCTGCTTGAATTCACATTTGAGCACAATTAAACGTTCAATTGATCAAGGATGAAAACAAAGTATTTCATCTTTGTGGTCTCTCTTTGTGCACTATTGCTTATCTCTATTGTGGCAATTAGGCCATCAAAAGATGAAATACAATGTATATACATAGATTTTTTTTTTGCACAATTGCTTTCTTCTCTAATTATATATAGTAATTGTGTTTGTTTGATTTGTAGATGGTGAAACTGAAGAATCTAAAACAAAAACTAGGGTAGATACATATAGTGGTTGGGGAGGAGGTGGACACGGTGGAAATCCGGGAGGAGAAGAAGAACCCGGAGGAGTTCCAGGAGAAGGTGAAGTATGAGACGTGGACACAACAAAAGAGATTAGTGAGGATGAGAAAAAGAAGGAGGATGGGGACAAAGATAACACAAAGGAGCAATCGAAGCATGTTAGGGAGGAGGTGAAAATGGAGGAACCTAGGGAACATGCATGAAAACTAGACAAATGTAAAATAAAAGCTTGATCTCTATCTTACTCCACGATTAGTCTTCAATAAGATAACCATTTTTCCCTTAAATCAAAATGTCTTTCAACCATAATCTTACATTGTACAACTTATATTATCACTTTTAAATGGTGTGGATAATAAGCAGTAAGTACAACAATTTCACGTCATGTTATTTTGTTCATTAATTACGACGTGTTATATAACTCAATAGTGATTATATTACAGGTCATATAAAGGATATTATAATCCATTACACAACAAGTCAAGAATAAAAAAAAAATGAGTCAACTTTTATATTCGCCAAAAAATTACGTAAAAAAAATGCTTTGAATACAACCAAAATAAGTTTGAGAATTATGGGGAGCAACAATAACTAAAAGAAGATAGGTGGAGTTCATATCTCTATAACCATGCCAATGCCAAAAATCTAGATATGAAAACCTGCCAAAATCCTATCTACATGACACACAAATGTTCTCTAGAAATTCAAAATCAAAGTGAGGGCACAACTATAAGTGTAGGTCCGTCTTCGATCATATACACACAAATAAAAAATAAAAAAAATGATATTCTTTATTTGAGTATATGTCTAAATATTTTTTATTTAAGGTTGATCAATTATAATTTGCTCCTCTAAAGAAAATAAATAAGTTGTCTACAAAAGAGAAACAAAAGTAGGTGACTTTTAGACAGGGTAATTCCCATCATTTTATGAGTCTTAGGCCAAGTTTGAGAAAAAGGCCCCTTAAATAATACATCATATTTTATTCTTCTGATAAACGATGAATACAACAAACATTAATTATGACGCTTGACTTCCACCATTATCTTCCTCCTCACGGGCATCTTTGTGTGCCTCACTCTCGCTCTAACTCTCGTCAGCGTTCTCCTCCACCATCATCGTCGTCGATCATCCATCACCACTGTATGATTTGATTTGTTGTAGATTTGCATGTTTCTATTTTAGATCTGCGTGTTTTTTGGTTCGTTCATCACTACCACCGTTTTTGGTTAGTTTTTTTCTTCAAATCCGCGTGTTTCTCGCTATTTACTAAGGTTGTGTTTTCTCGTTGTTTACACATGTTGAGTTTTCTGGGTTCTTGGCCACCGTCACAGTGATGGTGGCCGGTGATGGAGGAGGACGGTGGTGGTTTGTGATGAAGGACGATGGTGGTGACAATAAAGTAAATGATAGAGGAAACAGACATGCGAGGGTGAGGTCAGTAACGACGTGGGGAGAGGCGATGGATGGTCCGAGAAGAAAGTGGAGAGAAAAGAGAGATGAGAGATAAAAGGCATTGAGAGGGAGATGAGAGAGAGCTGAGCTGGCACAAACATATTTTTTTTATATTAAACTATGTGCCACATGGGGGTGTAGAAGAGATGGATTGCCATGTGGGGTAA
>Ga0315913_1001386_pt1 | contig 26558 bp, 25 predicted proteins | sample MpolsnodulesMG_FD_207736 | JGI IMG/M metagenome (GOLD analysis project Ga0315913, IMG submission 207736) | Medicago polymorpha root nodule microbial communities from Los Angeles, California, United States - small nodules | ecosystem: Host-associated > Plants > Roots > Nodule | place: USA...
TGTGAAAGATACGTTGTGAAATTGTCAGCGCATCAAAAAGAGTCGTTTGAAGCTTTGATCAATCACCAATGATCTTTTGCCTGATATGGTTATTGTCCTATGAAGGATCAATTTCAAATCCATTCCAAGTCTGTCGGAACATTGTTGCAAGCATGGCTGTTATTCTTGTCTTGTTGCAGAGACAAAAACAGAGTAGTGAAGATAGTGGTTGTACAGTTCGTACAATTGTCCTTTGTCAACGCTCTTTAAAGAACAGGCATCCAATGCTTTCAAATTCTTTGAATTAGCCGTTGCTTCACTCTTCTGGTCTTCTACAATGCTTAGGCATGATTAAATCATTTAACATCCTTTGAAGTTTTATTTTTCTCAGCCTCTGATGATCTTCAGATGCTCTGACGAAAACTGCTTCTAGTGATGTACTTCTGATGAAGTGCTTCTGATGAACTTGCTTCAGATGATGACGTCATCTTCAGGAGCGCTTTTTTCCAGATGCTTTAAGCTTCCTTTTTGTTGATTTCACATCACTCTTTTGTTCTTCCAAAACCTTATAAGATACAAAAAATTTGTCTACGGTCCTGTACACTTGAACAAATATTAGCATATCCAATTGACAATTTTTAATACCTTGTTATTATCAAAACTCTAAAGGGTAATGTTAAACACATTTTGTTTCAACACATTTTGTGAAACAAATTATGAGAATGATTGACACGTTTTTTATAGGGTGTGAGGAGGCAAAAAAAATGTATGGATTTTGGCAGGAATGTGGCATCTAGTTCATAATGCAACTGTTGCTGCTGTAAACTTAGCAGATTGGTTTTTTTTCTTTCTCTTTTATGCAGGTTAACAGATAATGAATGCGTTGATTTGACAATGATTCTTTGGTGCTTAAGGCGTCGGCAAAATGATAAAGTATGGGATGGAGATATGAAACCAATTAATGTCGCAATTCAGATGGTGCGCGACACTCTTTTCCAATGGAAAGCAGCAAGAAATGTGAATTATGTGCAGGTTCGACAACAACAAAGTAACATTGTGCAGTGGCAGCCACCGGAGACAAATTACGTTAATGTTGATGCAACACTGTTTGCGGAGCAACCAAGCTTTGGAATTGGAATGTGTATCTGAAATCACCGAGGTCAATTCATAAAAGCGGCAACAACATGGCATGACGGAAATCCACAACCGCAGGAAGTAGAGGCAATCAGTTTACATGATGTTATTCTTTGGCTTCGGCAATTGAGAATATCAAATGTGCATTTTGAGTTAGATTGTAAGCTAATAGTTGATAGCATAGTCGATATGACTAATAATCTGTCTGAGTTTGACAATATAATATCTGTATATAAGTCTCTACTACCTCAATTTTCAAACTTTAAGATAAGTTTTGTTTTGGAGGCAAGCAAATTATGTCGTCTATAGCTTAACAAAAGTGTCACGAATGTATGTTCGTCACCAGATATTTGATTTGATTCCATCTTGTATTGACTATATTTTTTTAATGAAAAATAGTAGGTGGTACTAAGGTGGATGGATCATGGTGATGGTGAATGTAGCCAACTAGCGATATTGTCTTTTCCTCTGAAAAAGACGAAATTAACCACCTAAACCACCACTCTCTCTACTACACTGTCATCTTCAAGAACAAGACTGAAGAACAAACACAGAAACAAAAATGGCTACCACCACCTTCACTCTTACACCATCAATACCAACCCTCTCCACAAAATCCAACTCCCTCATCCCTTCAAATCTTAACTTCAAACTCACCCCCTTCTCTTCCTCCACACACATGGCAATGTCAATGTCGTCGCGAAAGAATGATCCGAGACTTCTCAAATCCTTCCCCGACGACACGGCCATCACAATCACCACCACAACCTCCACCCCTTCCTACCGCAACCTCAAATCCCGTCTCCGTTCCAACGAAACCCTCTACGGCCTCTTCCTCCTCACCTTCTCTCCCACCCTCGCCGAAATCGCCGCCCTCTCCGGCTACGACTTCGTTGTCATCGACATGGAACACGGCCACGGCAGCATCGCCGACGCTCTCCCCTGTCTCCATGCTCTCGCCGCCGCAAATACCGCCGCAATCCTCCGTGTCCCAGAAACCACCGCTGCATGGGCCAAGAAAGCTCTAGATTTAGGCCCACAAGGAATCATGTTTCCGATGATCGAATCCGGTAAATCCGCAGCAAAAGCTGTGTCTTACTGCCGTTTTCCACCTACCGGAGTTCGTGGGTCGGCCCATCCTATTGTTCGGGCTTCAAGCTACGGTATTGATGAAGGGTACTTGAATAATTACCTTGACGAGCTTTTGGTAATGGTTCAAGTTGAATCTGAAGAAGGTGTGAAGAATGTTGAAAAAATTGCAGCAGTTGATGGGGTTGATATTGTGCAAATGGGACCGTTGGATTTGAGTGCAAGTATGGGGTATTTGTGGGATCCAGGGAATAAGAAAGTGAGGGAGACGTTGATGGAAGCAGAGAGGAAGGTGTTGAAGAGAAAGAGTGAGAAAGATGATGTTTTTTTGTCGGGTTTTGCATTGCCGTTTGATGGGCCTAAAGATCTTCGATCGCGTGGGTATCATATGGTTTCCGGTGCTTCTGATGTTGGTTTGTTTAGAAGTGCGGCTGTTGAGGATGTTAGGAGGTTTAAGGAGAGTTTGGTTGAGGATGGTGAGGATAGTGATAGGGAAGAGTTGGGTAAAGATGATGAAAAATACTGGAGTGAGTGAATGACAGACTCGATTTTCTCAGTTTTTCGATTTATGTATGATTAAGTGATGTAGTGTTGTTGTTAGTTATGGTATGCATTTAATCTTCAATGAAAAAAAACTCTTTTTGATCTGTTATGGTTATAGTCAAGGGTTAGAATTGTGGTTAAATGCTGCTTCAGTTGCAGTCAACTGCGATCGACTTACAATTGTCTGCCAAGATTGTGGTTGGTTTAGATGTACTGGTTATTGTATAGTTGTATTTATTTGATTAATGGTAGTGTTGTTTTGACTTGTTATAGTTAATTGTTGATTAGGCTGAGTTATAATTGGTCTTGTACTAGATAACAATTCTTTGATCAGTTGAGCATAAATTATGGGAGTCTCGGCTCCCAACTTAGGTGCTTTTTGGCCTCTCATTGTGTAACGTTGGACTTTCTTTGTTTTTGTTTTTCATTTCGGTGATCCGGTTATTTTGATGATTATAGTTATTGCTTTTTGGGCATAAACATGATGTTCATTAGTGGTTCTTTGTATTTTAATCATTAAGCAAGTCATGTTTGTTCAAACTTATTATGGTTGAATTTGGTTCATTTGTAATGCTGAGGGGCCAAATTAAGTCATTTTGTTGTATTCTAGTGTTTTCATTATCATAGTACAATTTCAGTTTTGTTTATGGCATTTCAAGGAATTTGTAGCTGTATGCATTTGTGAAGTATCGAACAAGCAGGTCATTAAGAGTAGCTATTGTGTCACTTTTTAGTCTCTTGATCTTTGATGGAAGAAAATACACGCTGATCTACTATTATTCCAAGTAGTATAATGGGTACTCTTGGTGTGCTGCAATACATTTAATACTATGGTGCTTGTTCTGTGATTTCTCTTGTCACAGTGATTCTTTACAGATTCAGCTCCAAAACTATACCTTCATATGGAACATGAACAAATATGGCAGGTAATAGTTGATATTGAAAAACATAATTTGATTTCTCATAATGTGATATAGCAAATTGATTGTCAGGGCCATCTTCATTGATTTTTTGCTGCTGTTGTGACTCTTCACTCTTGATGAATATTTTTTATTTTACATGAAAGTTGAAATATGGCTGGTAATAGCTGATATTGTATCACATTATTATATTTCTCATAATGTGATATGGTAAATTGATTGCCAGGGCTATTTTCGTGTAAATTGATTGTCAGGGCTATTTTGTGATTTTTTGCTATAGCGACTTACATTTTATTTGAGCTTCCCGCAATAAACAAAGAGGAATGGGTTGGAAACAATATATTTGTTAAAGTCTCACAATTTGTGAAACATCCACGTATATAACAAAGTGATGAGGAAGACGTTCATTGCGTTACAGTATACCTCATATTGCAAGGAACCCTAGAAACACCCACCTGCAAACCAACTAGAATCTTTGAACCCCTCGTATTTTCTCTAGTGAAGTGTCTTCAATGTCGCAAATGTGGGATGTAATGATGTCGGGGAATCAAAACATGTGCCATTGTAAGGAAGCCACATTAATCTTGAAGATCTAACCATTTTTGAAGGATTTAATAGAGGAAGGATTTAATAGAGTCGTTGAAACTGTGGCAAATGAAATTGATAGAAACCAGAGGTTGCGGTTAGGAGAGAACTTGACAAAAACTAGAGGTTGCGGTTAGGAGATGATGTTCAAAGGAGACAATGCCTTCGATTTTTATTTTGGTTTAGTTTTTCCCAACACGATAGATTTTTGACACAAGAGACTCCATCCCATTTTTCTCTCCCTTTCTTCCCATCAATATCAATTTTACTAATTGATTCACATTTTAAAAGGGGGTGTTTAAGTTAGCGTTATAAAAAATGAATGATTACAACAACCCTGCATTTGATCTTGTTCTTCGAGAAAATGAAGGAAGAAAAGCGCTAAAAACGCTTTCTTTTCAACATTCTCTCCAACACCCACTTTTTTGTTGAAAAAAATCAAGGCATCAACTGCAGCCAATGAAACAGTGGGTGTTAAAGATACATATTGATGCTAAGCGTATGTCAAAAATATTCAATCAGTAAAACTGTTTGTAGCTATTCGACAGTTTTGTTGCAGTATGTCATGTTACTTCACCATTGAAGCTAACCTTATACTGTTAAAGGAAGACAAAAGTATCACTACCAAAAAAAAAAGGAAGACAAAAGAAGGAACAAAAAAAAGCACATTTGATTTCAATCCATCATTCTTGACCTACTCCTAATAACATTTACACATGTGAAAAAAAAAATTATGCTACCAGAAACAACAAAAGAATCATATATAGCCGAAAATTTCTCCAATGAGAGAAAAGAATGATCAAATGATAACATCAAGGAAACATTGGACGTTTCCCTCGAGAGTCTAGTTGTGCAGTAGCAGAGGCTGTTCTTGTTGCAGAAGTGGAATTGGTGGAGGTGGTGGTAGTAGTAATAGTGTCGCAATTGCTGGAATCAATGTGTGAAGCAGACGAATTCTCATCATCAGTAGTGAAAGGTGTATGACTACGAGGCAATGCTCTTCTGTATCTAGAACCGGGCACACCTGGTCTCGTTGGTTCTTCCATGTGACTTGGTGGCTTCTTTGATAACATCAACACAACACGCCCCATCGTTGGACGAAGTTGTGGATCTCCTTGCGTGCACAGCAGACTCACTCGAATGCACACTTCCACTTGCTCGGTGGTTGTCACAGATGATGCCACTGTGGGATCAACCATTTCTAACCACTTCCCTTTCTTGTATAGTTTGTATGCCTGTAAAACAATAGAAAACAAATTAAGAACCAAGGAATCTGATTGAGATCACCTATTTATTAGAGTATCTTCTGCTCACAACTAAGAGATTAGTCCCTTCAAAAAATTTAGAGCCCATTTAAGGTTGTCTTTCTCAATGATGAATTTGTATTTGTATAGATCAGATATCAAACTCATGACCACATAAGTTTACTGATATTGTTAGATTTTTGTTGGTAGGACATCAGAAACGAGAAAAAAGAGACTATTATTTCATTCATCTTTGAACAAGGCACATTGTGCTTGTAAGTGGTTATTTTCTGTTTCTTCTTTTACTTTTCACTATAATTTGTTTTTACTTTGTTTGTGCTTCCAAATATCTGTATCGAAATAAGATGTGAAACTCAAAAATTAAACAACAATACAAATTTACCCAATTAAGGAGATTGTCTCCATTTAAGGCTGAATCCGAGGAGGAGTTTCGATGACCAGTGATCAACTCCAACACCAAAACTCCATAGCTATACACATCTGCCTTCACAGATAGATGTCCATGCATTAAGTACTCCGGGGCCATGTATCCACTGCATATTTCACAAGTTTCATCATCATCATCATCATCATTTAACTATAGATGTCCATGCATAGATGCCCATGCATCAAGCACTCTTGAGGGTTACATTTATTATTTGTAAAATATTTAATTTAACCGTGGTTTGGATAACACTACTTAAAAGCATAATTTCATAGATGAATTTATCAAAATCCAATATATTGTACTAGTGTTGACTAAGGCTTATGATTTGTTAATAATTCTCAAACTTTCAGTTTCAAACTCTATTTTTATGCAGAACTATATCAAAGTGGAGTATTTTTTTTCTATCAACATTATGTTGGGTCTGAGTGGAATTGAACTTGGATCCCTTAAGATATTTAGTTCGAAACATGCAGATGAAAAAAATGTGATTGAGAGAATATACTTCACTAAAGGAGACTAGTCAAGTTCTCCAATAGTCATTGAATATTTTGCATCAATAACATGATTACCGAAAAGTGAAAACATGTTTTTCGTCAATATATCAGTTTGTCAAAGTATGTTATCATTGGGGCAGCTGTAACTACTGCAGAGAATCAAACCTAAGAGCAGGTCAAATATGTCAAAGTATATTTGATGTAATGTTTAATGGACATGATTGAAACATTCACCAATTGAAAACTTGGCACGTTAATTAATTGTTGACTATTATCAGAGTTTTGTTTTTTAGATGCATTGACATTGACTAATATACAGTATATGGACTATAACAAACATAAATTAATGCATTTTGTTGAAAAATTAAAAGAAGAAAGAGTAATTTACTGTGTTCCAGCCACACGTGTATTGACATGAGTTTCATCTTCTGGAAAGAGACGAGCCAAGCCAAAGTCAGCAATCTTAGGGACCCATTTTTCATCAAGTAAAATGTTGGCTGCTTTTATGTCACGATGGATTATACAAATGTGAGAGTCTTCATGAAGATAAAGTAAGCCTCTTGCCACTCCATTGATTATGTCAAATCTACGTTTCCAATCTAGCTCTTGTTTCTTGTTTGATCCTACATATGTTAATTTCCACACAATCATGTTTAGCAGTTGTTCTTGTATCACATCAATTTTAATAAAAGAATTAATTGTTGGAGGGAAATTTCTATGATCCTTCCTAAAAAGTGGTGGGGTACTACAATGTTTTTATGTTTGTTTTTGGAATAGGCTTATTGAAAAAAGAAAATAGAAAGGGAAAAAAATACAAGAATTGCAAGTCTGACTGTCTATATCTTAGATTAGTGAAACTATTTTTCAAAAAAATAAAATAATTTATTGTCAAAAAAACAATAAAAACTAATGTTAAAAATAATGACAAACCAAGAATATATCGTTACACTCGTGATTTGGAGCAGAAGTAATCAACACAAACTAATTATGTGCTTTGTTTTTATTTGAAATTCCACTCAAAGGCAACAAAATAAGGAGTCCTAACATATACAATGCCTAAAAATTATTTGAAGCTCAAGCGATGACGGATCTTGGCAGTAAAAACTTACGGTCCTTTTTGTCCTTAGGCTGAGATAGTCACCTGACTAGTGTCGGTTCGACAAAAACAAATAATAGCAGATATGAGTAAGTTTTGAGGCACACATGTTCGTTTTCCCTTGTTTTTGTCGAGCCGGGTACCGACACTGATCAGGTCGCCATCTCAACCATTAGAACGAGAACCGCACACTTCTACTTCTGAAAGGCGAGGTCTATTGTTATTGCAGTTTTGAACGATTTTGAAATGATGCAACTCCATGCCAAATTAAATATTTTAACACTTCAGTATGTTTTAATTTCAATGATGCAACTACAGAGAAGACTCATGCACCAACTTCAATGATAAATCCAAATAAGGATGGATAGGTTTTTAGTTGTAAGGGCACAATAAAGCACTTTGAGATGTTGTCAACTGTCAAACTTGAGAAAAACCTATACCGAGGTACTAAGGGAAAAAAGGTCCATATTCAGTTGACACAAATGAAATCTGTGATGGAAAAATAAACCTATTCACACACTTCATGGCCATCCAAATATTGAGTTAAACAGTTAATTCGCTTAATAGACAATCTACAAGATTACAAAAATATACAGGGTACTTAAAAAAGAAAAATTCTACGACAAGGAATCAGCAAGTCAAATCATTCATTGGATTTTGTATTGAAATAGAAAGTAAGCTCAATGTTCACACCAGATAACTTGTTTAGTTTTTAAATGGTACCATATTTTATATTTTTAAATACTTTATATTATATAGAAAGCTATGAAAATGTTCCTCTATATGTTCCCAAAGGCACTTAATTTGGAGGTAAGTTTAGTTTAAACATTTCTGAAAGGCTTTGATATAGTATGTGATCTTATTCAACATAATAACAGAATTCAACAGAATAGAATAAGAGAACTTGAAAAAGAAAAACTTACTGAATAGGAACTTGTCAAGGCTCTCAAGAGGGACATACTCATACACAAGAAGCTTCTCTCTACCATGGATACAATAACCATACAAATTCACCACATTACGGTGCTGCACACGAGTCAGCAACTTTGCCTCCGCAACAAACTGTGTCTTCCCTTGGTTTGAACCATGTGATAACTTCTTCACTGCTATCTCTCTCCCATCATTCAATTTACCCTTCAAACAAAAAGACACAAATAAAAACCAAAATTGCCACAATTGCTTTATTTATGGATCAAAAATTTCAAATCAATGTCTGCAATTATGATTGCAGCTCTAGCAGACTAGCATATTAAGGTTTAATTTGGTGGTTTCTTATTCACAATTTTCTTTAATTAATCACAATTCAAAAGCTTGTTTGAGCCAATTGAACCCTATGTAGTATCGTTGCCGCCTTTCCAGACAGCAGGACATCAAAATCAAATACTTATCTTCTTGTAAATTCTACGAATAACACCAATAGGTGGTCTACAATGGACCAGTACAACAACAAGGGAAAATCCATGTGCATCTCTCAAAACTCAACTCATATTCATTTTTCCTTGTTTTTGTCAAATCGACACCAATAAGGTCACCGTTTCAACTATAAAGACGATAAGTACCATAAGCTTCTACTTCCAAGGACGTTGTAGATCATTGTTAGAAATTCATGTGGTTTTGAAATATGGGTCAACAATAGAACCAACCTTATAAGGCTTATATTCTATCTATCTTTCTTTTTTTTTAATACAAATCTTCTACCTATTCATCTAGCTATAAACTCTATTAAAATCTTAGTCTAAAGATACTTGCCACAAATTCACATATCTATTTTTTGCCTTTTTTTTTACATTTGTGTAAACTTGTTTTTTACTAGAAAGACTTTATCTAATAACATAACATGTGTCAAAATGTCACACCTTTTTCTCACATTCATACAATAATGAACTAAATTTTTACTAAAAACAGCTTGATTGATTTATAATATTTATAATCTAACTACTAATTACTAACATTTTGCCATTTAAAAAAAAATATTTACCTTGTAGACAGGGCCAAAGCCTCCCTGACCAAGTTTGTTATGAACATGAAAGTTGTTAGTAGCAGCAACCAATGTTACGTAGGAAAATGTTCTCTGCTCTTGTGTAGCTATGTTCTGTATATCGTCTTCACTATTTCCCTCTAATAAAAAAAACACCACAAAATTATTACAAAAAAATAAAAAAATCCAAAAACAAAGAACTGGGTTTTGTTGTTTACCTCTGGTAGAACCAAATTTGAAGGGCTTTATAAGATTATGAAAGAAATTGTTGGATTTGCTCATAGCGCTTTATGGTTCTCCCAAAACGAGTCCATGAAATGAAACCTCAAAAATTAGTGAAAAATATGAATTTGATGAAAGTGGAAAAGTATTTGAACTGAAGAAAATTGAAAATTTCGGCGAAGGAGTTTTATAAAGTGAAGAAGATGAACAACTGTTGCATTTTGATGACAATAGAGACGTGTTGGCCTATTCCCTTTGTCATGTTGACCTTTCTTGTGCTCTTCTTGACTTTCTCATCCCATTCCATTCCTTTGTCTTTTCATTCGTTTCATACTATGAAAATGTTTTTTCATGTAAAAATTTTATTTATTTGTTTTTATCAAATTTTTACTTGACAAAAGTGTGTTAATGATTTGTCAAAAAGAAAAAACGCATAATGATTGTTGATGCATAATGATTTTCTTTTGGTACATAAGAAGGCAAAGAAAAAGAAAAAAATTACATATCTAAACCAATATTTTTAGACATACATGCATACAATATGTCATTATGAAATAGTCTTTGAAGATTTTTAGGAGGAGTCTCTAAAATATACCGATCAAATGAGTTTAAACGTATTAGAAAAAAAAAGAGTTTAAAGTTAAGTTAAAATAAATCGATATGTTTCCTACATGTCAAGTATGATTGATCTGAACTTGTCAATTCATGTTGTTCATATCATGAATGTGTGTAGTCAAGGTAGGAATATTCCTATTAATATTTCAATTTCATGTAACCATATTGACTAGAGCATTTGAGTCACTATTAACTTGAAAGTGGGTAGTCTCTTGTCTTTGAGCCAAATTCATACTGATATACATGTCTCATATCTCCAATCAATAAAAATAATTTATTTTTGAAGAGGCAATCCAGTCACGTGTGTTTGCTCGCAACCTTCAATCTCCTTTGTCGTCTTGAGAATTCCGTGAATAGGATTGCTAGAGAGGTGGAAGCCCTCTTCAAAAATACTTATGTTTCTCCACTTTCACTGATGCCAATAATTAACCATGAAAACAACCTACCACTCGTTCTTGTGAGCTCTCGCAATCTTGTTGTTCAAAATGTTGAATATTCAGTGCCTGCAATTCAAAGAAAATAAATTAGTAATATGATTAGAAGCCACTAACCTGATCCAAGTATGAGTTGCTTGCGTACAATCTCTCAGAGCATTGATGATTGTCTTGTCTTTATTTCCACAAGAAAAACAAGTGAGAGACACTCCAAACCCCATTTATTTATTAAATGATTAGTAAGAAGGTACTCTTGAGCAACAATCCACGTGAATGTTTGAATTTTGTGAAGACTCTTTCAATTCTACAAACTTTTCCAACTCTGACCGATGAAATGGTCGTGCTTCTAATAAAGGTTATAAGCACTTTGAACGGTGAAGTGACGAGTGTTAATGTCACTCCACCTAATGAATTCAGGTCTATCTGTTATTTTTAGTGTTTGAATGACCATCAATGGGTTTACCATAATATACAGTGGATGAGTCAATATCAGAGCATCTTTCATAATGATGGTTGTGTCCATCGTGTGGTGGGTAGATTTAATCATGAGATGGTGACTATCATAATATGTTGCCATTTCCTAACTGTCGTATTGTATGACTTTGACACTGGTCCAAATTATAGCGAAGACTAGGGTTTTCAAAGAGGGAATTCATAAGACCACACACTTAGAGAAACTCATATATTCTTATCTTTATCATAATTACTATATACGACTTTGCACTAGAGCTGGTTGGGATTATTAATTAGGTTCCACAACATTTTCATAAGGAAAGCTTTATTCATTTGATGAGGGCACCTAATAATCAAACCTCCATAAACTTTAGGCAATCACCCGACCTCAAAGCAACATAAGCATATTTTATCTTGAAGAGAGGTAGATGTAAATATCTTTATAAGTGTTTTTTTAACCCGAAAATTTTCTCTACCTTGGACTCAGACATCATACGGCCGCACACTTAGAGAAACTCATAGATCCTTATCTCTACCATACTTATTATACGAGTGCATTTGACTCACAGAGCAGTAAGGACTAGACAGAACAACACAGGAAGCAACTATAGTAGAGAGATGATATTTTTGATGTTAGAAAAGAAAAAGGTTATTTTGGAAGAAAAAAAACTTTGATCTAATTCACTTTTTAAGGTAAATATGTTGGAAATTCAGGGTTTGAAAACTCGACCCCTGAATATCGCAATGTATATACCAACTAAGCTATACTCACATAGGCAGACTTGAGTATTTACTTATTCTTTTGAAAAAGGAAAAATTATATGCATGGTTTTTTAGCTTAATTTCACATAAGGATTTGTTTTTTTAATGTAATTTTTACGCTCTTAATTCATTTGCATATGAATTTTCGATTAAAACTTACGAATCATATGCAAACCTAAGTGATAGACCATAGATTCGAAAAGACCAGAAGATTTAAAGAAAATAAAATCTTGAATTTGAAAATTGAAAATTCATATACAAATTGACAAAAATTACATGAAACAAAATAAATAACCAAACAATGAGTAAGTTTGCCTAGAAAAGGGAAATAGTTTTTTGAGTTTAACTCAGGTGAAAGAGACATTGTATAATATATGTACGATTGGGATTCGAACCGCATACACTATTTATTCTTCTTAAGAGGCGAGTTTTTAGCCACTGTATATCCGAAAAAAGAAGGATAGATAATCATTTGGTTCATGAATGTGTACTGAGTAACTACAATAGCCTCATCAATATATCGAAATTTCAAAATAGTTTTCAATTGTGCACTAAGATAGTTAAAATAGTTTGTGACACTCTCTCTAACATGAGGAGTGTTGTAAACACTCTAACATTCACTTTTTTATTGATTGAAATCAATGTGAGTATCGCACATTGAAAATTGATCTCATATAAGGTAGTGAGACTTACGTGAATTTCCCAACTCACTAAGAGAATGAGTGTTAGAACGAGGGTTAGAAAATGAGTGTTTTTAGTATTTATCTTCACAGTATACTTGTATTTTGTTATATTACCATCAACATTGAAATACTATTTGAATTAAAATTTACAATAAAAAATTATGTTGAAAATTCGATACATCGAAGATTATATTGTACAAAATAACTATTTAATTTAAACCATTTGAAAAGAAAAAAAAAATAAAAATATTTGCACACAACAAAAAATCTAAGGGGGGAAAGCCTATCTTGTTTCCCGACGAAGAGTCTGGAACTCGAATAGTTTGAGTTTGCAGTATCATCAAAAGAAGAAGAAGAAGAAGATGTTTGCACCATGCAGAATCCCCCCAATCCTAACACCCTCTTCTTCCGCCAACCCTAACACTTCTCGTTTCGCGCCTTTAACAACAACAACAACAACCAGAGTCGCTCTCTCTTCCAAATCACCCTCCAAACTACCTCTCTTTGCCAGGTTCACTCGTAGTTGCAGCAGTAGTAGCAATAGCGGTCATTCTGATCACTCCGGTGGTCCCGCCTCCCCCGTATGTTGATAGTTTTTTTTTTTTTTTTTTGGTATTATTAATATTCAGTATTATGTTATGTTTAACTGGATTCAGTTATCATCTATGATGTGGTCATTGTTTTATGACCTGTTTGGATTGCCATATTTGACCTTATCTAGTCACTTAAGCAAATGTAACAATGTTTGGGAGATGAACTTAAAAAAACAGCTTATGACATCTTCATAATCTGTTTTAGCTTATTTTCATAAGCTCACCAAGATAGCTTATCAAAGCAACTTAAGGCTTATACATAAGCGCTTATCATGATATGCAATTAAGAGATAAGCTGCAAATTAATCTGTTTATCCAAACAGGGACTTAAATTGTTTCATATTGTAATTCCTTTTACAAGATTAAGATAGAAGGTCATGTCGTGACTTGTGTGTATTCTTTTGAGGGCATTTTTTTATAACTATTTCTAACTCACTTTATGGCATTGAATTAATCCATATTGTTAGTCAGAAAATACTTTGGTTGTTGTTGTTTTTGTCATCATCTTCACTCGCTTCGTGAGTGGATATTTGTCTAAAATATTATAATGTGGTGTTGTGAACAAACAGCACAGACTTGAGTTTAGGCAACTATGGAGATATGTTTTTTTGTTAGCCTCTTTGCGGTTTGTCTGTGTTTATTATGTGTATGAAGATTAGACAACTATTGAATGCTTGAATTTTGCTTTCAGGAAATAGATGTAGTAGAAGGTGAATCATCTTCTGACTTTGGTGATAGCTATGTGGCCTTGTTTGTTCGTATGCTAGGCCTAGATCATGATCCACTTGATAGAGAACAAGCTATAATTACTCTTTGGCAATATTCACTTGGTGGGAAGAAGTGTATTGACAATATAATGCAATTTCCTGGCTGTATTAATCTTGTTGTCAACCTCCTTAGAGCAGAATCTAGTTCGGCTTGTGAAGCAGCTGCAGGCCTTCTGCGGTCACTATCTTCAATCGACCAATATAGGAATTCTGTAGCAGATAGTGGAGCTATAGAAGAGATAAATAGATTGCTGACACAATCTTCCTTGACTCCTGAGGTATAGGAATTAATTAGTATACAACAACTTTGATGAGCATATACTTTGTGTGTGTAGAAAATGAGAATATTTGGAACTCTTTTTTGAAGGTAAAGGTGCAGAGTTTGAACACACTTTTCAATTTATCTTTTGATGAGAAGCTCCGAGTAAAAATTGCAAAGAGCGATCTTCTTTTGTTAGTTATGAAGTACCTTGATGATGAGAATATGAAAGTGAAGGAAGCTGCAGGGGGCATTTTGGCAAATTTAGCATTGAGCCATGCTAACCATGACATCATGGTTGAAGCAGGTGTTATTCCAAAATTGGTGAGACATTGAAAGATGGTTTACTCTGAAATATTTACATGTTGTGCCAGTTTTATAATTCTTGATATATAAGAGCTTATCTCGTTCTTGTTAAGATGAGTTCTGCAAGATAAACCATAATTTATGTGTTTGCACCTAAAACATCATGCTCTTGGGAATTGGGATGATATAATTATTTTGATGTTGTATAAAAGCCTGGATCCTCTCCTGCTCTGTAGGAATACGACAGCCTTTTTTTGGAGAGGGAGAAACATAAGCTACCTTCTATAGTGGCCTGCTTATGTATAGTAGTTTACAATTCCTGCTCAAGAGTTGTGTTGGTTTTTTCTCTCCAAAATTATTTCGATACGTTCCTATAGAAAAGACGAGGATCCAAGAAGATTGACTAATGATTCTATGCAAGTTGGAACGAGTCTATTTGGTCTATTCATGGTAGTGTTTTGACTTTGAGGCAATGTTGAAATTATATGGTTCTAATTACGGAAGGAGGAAAAAAGATAGTTAAGGCTAATTTTGTGTAAGGACGTGGAACAAAAGACATATCCCAACTGCACAAGCTTAAAAATCAAAGTCACTTCTTAACTCCTAAAAGATTATCCACGATACATTAAAATATTCTAAAGATACATGTATTGGATCGATACTCTAATGAAGTTTGGTATTCTTATGTTTATTAAGTTTATTTGTAACAAATTAAATTATGCATGCTTTGAATGAAGGGGGAGTCAAGAAACTGATGATTTATTATTAATTGATTGATTAATACTGAAGCCTTCCTGGTCAACACGGGTTCTAGTTGTCGCAAACCCTAAATTTATATTTTTCTCTTTATAGTCATAATTTCATATAAATAAAGGTGTTACATTACATTTATTCAGTGTCTCCCTAATAAAATATATTTTGAACTGTGCACTCTCTCATCTTCTCTTATCCATCCGATCCCTAAATCTCAACAGAAATGTTAGCTTCAGTGCCTTCTGATAAGTTGAATGGAAAAGGAAACGATTAGAAATAATGATATTCTGAAGTTTACTGATATTTTTCCTTTGGTATTGAATTTTACTGATATTTTAATTCCCATAGTTCTTACCAAAGGTCCTTTCTCTTGATGCTTATTACATTCCAAAATGTTATGAGTTTTCATCTTAATTCAGGCGAAGTTCTTACAATATGACTACGAAGCATCTAAAGTCACTAGAAAGGAAGCAAGGAATGCATTGCTAGAACTTGTGAAGGACGATTATTACAGAATTCTTGTTATTGAGGAAGGTTTAGTTCCTGTGCCATTAATAGGTGCTGCAGCCTATAAGTCATACAACCCACGTTTATACGAGGCACCTGCATTTCCAGATGGCACAGAAATCGAAAGGACTTATGACAAACCTTCTAGATTTGGCGCATCAGAAGTACTTATTGGATTGAATGTTGATAATAATGCTAACGTAGATGAAGCAAAAGTCAATGCAATCATTGGACAGACACAACAACAATTCCTTGTTCGTGTTGGTGCTATTGAAATGGAAGAAACAGCAACTCGTTCTGAATGTTCAGATGATCAGCCGCGTCTGACACTCTTACATTGGATCGGCGGTGTTGCTCGTTTAGCGCTGATACTGGAACTAGAAGATAAGTCAGCAATAGTAAGAGCTGCAGAGTCAATTGCTAGTGCATGTATAAATGAACATATGCGTATTGCATTCAAGGAGGCTGGTGCAGTTAGGCATTTAGTACGGCTTTTGTCTTGGAATGATAATGCAGTCCAGCTGGCAGCGACGCAAGCTTTGGAAAAGCTGTCTGCTAGGTAATATTTAAAAAGTTAGTAGTTGTTTTATAATTGCAGCAATGAATTTATATTACAACAATAGAGGATATTTTGGAAGTGTCTCACTAAAAAAACCTTATAAAGTACTTTCTTTCATTGTAAACTGAAAAATTAAGGATATAGCTGTTATAGTGTAAAAGAAAAATTCTTATAATTGAGTGTGTATAAGAAATTATCAGTTGACAGGGAGAAAAGATGGAAATTCTGAATATTATTATGATGATAAAAAAGCTCAGACTTTAATTACAACTTCATAGACTATTGCACATAAATCCGATTGATAACCATTATAGGGTTAAGGGAAATAAAGTCTGTCCTAAAACCAGAAAATAAGGAAATGAATCCTATTCCAGTATTAAGGAGAAACAATTGTATAATGGAAAAAGGGATATTATACAAATTAAGGAAAGAAAATCAAATTGTACAGCAGTATCATTTAGATGGTGAAAGGTAGACCCTATGGTAAGTTTGTATTTTCTGTTATATGGTATATAAAAAATAAATGAAAAGAAGAAGATAGAGGGAAGCCAACCATTGCATAATACAGATGATGTTTTGTAAAATGAAATAGGGATGGCTATAAGATTTGGTCATTGTTATGCTATGAATGAATTGCTAAAATGGTTTTAGATTGTGCAATCATATTTTGTAAATTGTAATCATGCTTTATGCTTTCTTTATACAGCAATGTTGTTTGCCGAGTAATTGAAACTGAGGGTGGTTTAGCTCCTTTAGTTAGTATTTTAAAATGCTCAGACGTAGCTGGAGCTATTGCGGAAAAGGTATTATTTCATTATTTCTTATATGTTAACTAATTCTGGCAAAATCTCAAATATAAACTGGAAAACTTAACAATGTTTTGATTTTGGTGTGATGTGATTCTGCAGTCCTTGAACGTGCTTGCTCAGATATTAGATCCCAATAAAGAGATGCAGTTAAAGGTCCGTATCACATATTGTGCGCTTATTTAGAATTTCATTTTTTTTCTCATTGATTGTCAAGTACATTGATTCTTTTCAGTTTTATGATGGACCAGTTAATGGAACTAAGAAGGCATTTAATGGAGCCGATGATGGATCAAAGGAATTAAGTAGTACCGAGCAAGCCGTATCGAAAACAAACCCAAGGTTAGCTAAAAGGACATGAACCCCAAGGGTATAGGTTTTTTTGTTGTTGAAAGTCATCTATATACAGTTACAAGGTTGATCTGTATTATACTTGATTGAGTAACATGTGACAACTGCTCTAAAAGGCTTAGTTAACATTGGTTTATTTTCTCTTCAATAAAACATCAGGAGCGATATACTGAACTCAGTTTTCACTGCACGCCTTGTGGATATTTTGAAGTCCTCTTTACCCAGTTTACAAGAAAAAGCCGCATCTGTTATTGAGTTTGTGGCATTGATTGATCCAACACTGAGTCCGATTATTTCTGTGGATATTGAAAATGGTCTCAATTCTACTTTTCAGCAAAATCTCTTGAAAATTTCGGGTAAAAAAATTCTGCTCTTTAATGTCTGGCATATTTCCATTTTCGCTTTAGAATGTTTATAAATATATGAAAATGATTACAGAGATTATCATATCCCTTTCAATTTGAGTGTGATTTTTGCTGGTGGAAAAAGGCTTTTATTTTTAGTTGTTCTTCTTTAGCACTGCTTATATGGCACTAATCTTCATCTTCTTCTGTAGATAAAAAATGTGACTCATAATTTGTTATGCCTATGCAGCAGAGACAGAATCTGACGTGGAAGATCAGTTTTCAGCAGCATATGCTATTGAACTTGAAGAGGCCGGTCTTGCAATATCTGCAGCATCGCGCTTATTGACAAGACTACTTGACTCTAAGCAGTTTTGCGAAAAAATAAATCTCTCCCATTTCATTGACACGCTCCGCAAAATTCTCAAGTCCCATATTCCCCTCCGCAGCAAAGATTGGGTGGCTGCTTGCCTAGTTAAACTAAGTTCTCTATCTGGTTACGACACAAATTCTAATCCGATCAACGTAGAAGTTACACTTTATGACACAATTCCAAGACTTGTAGAACAGATCAAAACTTCATTCTCTTTAGAAGCACAGGAAAAGGCTGCTGTAGAACTTAGTAGAATAGTATCTGAAGGGGTGGTAGATTCCACAGGAGCTATTATTTCGGAAGGGGCTGTGTATTCTTTGGTGAAGCTGATTGAAGAAGGTAGTGAAAGAGGTATTGAAGCAAGCTTGAAAATACTGTATAATCTTAGTATGGACAGTGACAACCATTCAGCACTTCTAGCTGCTGGGGCAGTCCCAGCCTTAAGAAGAATTGTTCTGTCAGAAAAACCACAGTGGCAAAGGGCACTTCATTTGCTCAGGAGTTTGGAAACATGATGAGTCCAAGAGAAGGAATCTTTAAACAATTGTTATGTTGTAGTTTTGTACGTTATTATATGTTTAGAAGAAAATCTTTGGTCCTTATTTGTAAAAGGTATTTTGATTCTATTAGTGGATTCTTGGTTATGTATCTTAGTTTTGGGCCAATTGAGGGCAAAGTCTACTTGGGATAACGATGATATGTGAACTCGAGATTCTATAATTGGTTATCAATGACGAGATGCTTTGTTGAGTATGCATAATCATCTGTCATAAGTCATAAGCATTTTGAAAACATTTTGTATGTAGAGCAAGTTACATCTTTTGTACCGGTGTGAATCGATGGTTGGTTTTTTGTGAACTTGGGGCTAGCTGAAATTCCACTAGTAATCAAGGGTAACATTCTTGAGCCGTGGTACTTTGTGCGAAGAGTAGTCCGTAATTTATATAATAGTCCAGTAATAAGAATAATATATGGTCATTAGTCAAATAAGTGAAGTGACTATACAATCATGCAAAAGACTAAAATTCCAACGTGTTTTTACTATTAAATACAAATGTGTTGTAGTGTCTTTTGAACCCCTTAAGTAATTTACAATTATTCAATCTACAAAAAGCAACTGGATGTTCACATGAGGAGATCATCAAGAAAAGGGACACTGAATGGTAATTTGATGACTCCAGAAGCTATTAAGAATGATATAGCCCAAATTGGCATCATCCATTGAAATGCAAACACTAGAATTCCTCTTCCTGCAACAATTTAAATCACTGAATAAATAATAAATAAAGGAAAAAAAACTATCAAAGACTATTTCATGTTCAACATTATTTTAAAAAAATTGATAAAATGAATTCGAAAATTACAATATTAAGTAGTAACCGCAAAAATATGCTACAATTCAAAGCAATCTGGTAAACGAAAGAATGGGATAATTAAGATAAAATTATTCGATACCCTCCAAGTTATCTTGAGGATTTCCTACAGGTGGAGTTCTAATGGTAGAGATATGAAAGGAATAAAATGACATTCTTGGAATAAGCTGTCCATGCCAAAACAGTTCGGATGTTTGTCTTTTAGAAATCTTTGTGCCTTGAACATAACAATTCTTGGCAAACAAGCCTAGTTTATCATGCACCCGGATGCTATGTCATCGAGGAATGTTCAAGGCCAGGTATTTTCCTTGGTCTGACTTTCTTGAAAAAATAATTGGTCACAATACGGAGGAATCTGCTAGAATCTGAGGGCTTACTACAAAGGGGCATCAGAAAGAGTGTTAAAACAGAAAATTAGATCCTAATTTAAGATGTCCCTTGGTTGCGCAATGGTCAAACCTGCTCAACTTTGCATCTGGAATGCTCCTCCATCACGATCCTTCAAAGTTGAGCAGTGCATCAGAGAAGAGACACGGAATTTCATCAGTTCAAGAACTGACTAGATGTCTCAGTTACGCCCTATTGTCGAGGGAGAGGCAATAGGTCTGCTGAAGGCCCTGCATTGTGTTGGGTGGTTGGCTTGGGTTTGCACCATGTAGTGTTTGAACTAGATAGCCAAAGACTTGTAGATCTTTTTCTTAATCCCAAGGATGATATTTTCGAACTAGGTGATTTCATTTTGTCCAAACTTCAGAGTAAGTTTTGTCTGGAGAGAAGCAATGGACGAGGCCCAGAATTTAGCAAAGGTGTCCTCTTCATCAGCTAGTCTCCAAGATTATTACTTCCTACAACTGGTTATTTCATTTTTGATTGATAATAAATTGCATCTAGTTTCTTATTTAAAAAACAAATGTTATCTCGAGAATAAATGCTATAAAGATATGTGCTCAATTAATCATTCATACTATTACTCCATAGCTTCAGTTTTTCTCACTTGTCACCTATACCTATGCAATTTTTCTTGTATTACAAAGCAAAACACATGCTACAATCCTTGTTAAAAGACAAAAAATACGGAAAACCTGTTACCAGTTGCTACTTACTAGTGCTAGTGGAGCGAAATCTGGTCTCCCCATTTTCACCCAGCCACTCTCCTGTTTCCCTCAGCTTTTTTTGCACAGTCCCTTCAAATACTTGTCCCAAGAACAAATCCATCGTAGTCTTCTTTACGTCTGAATCGTTCTTCATTCTTTAAAAAAAACACAAAAATTAAAATCCAAATGAAATTGGAGCACTTTCCTAAAAAGTGATTAAAAAACCATTGGAATTCTGATAGAATTGTAGTACTATGAAAGTGTGAGAAAATCATAGAGACAAATATGTAATCACAGTATCAATCAAGTGTATGAACCAACTCAATTACATTTGAATCTAGCTAGTTAGCAGAACTGCAATAGTTACAACTGACACAAAACTAACTCTAGTAAAACTCAGTAACACAACCCCACTATAACTTTTACTTAGTTCCAGACCGAACTCTAAATTAAGACACACATAAAAGGGTTTAGGCCAACATATATAATAGTTTCTTAGACTTTACTTGATACTTACGGTTACAAACCAAGGGTATGTTTGAACTAACTTATTTGAGTTTAGGATAGCTTCTACTAGCATAAGTACTCGTGACACTGTTTGGGAGAAATTATGAACATGGTTTGACATGTTCATAAGCTGTTTTCGGTTTATTTCCATAAACTCTCCAAAATAGTTATACGAAAGTAGTTTGACTTTATTTTATCTTTTGTTAAAGAAATAACTTATAATCTTAGATTCTTGTACATTATGTTATGATAAGTTATAAGTGTCTCGAACAAACTGAGAAACTCACAGGCTCTATTCTATAATGAAAAGAGAAAGTAAATACAGAAGGAAGAGAAAGCAAAGCATACTTGAAGTCAGGTTCACCGTCTCTGAAGCTTCCAGCGCCAAGAGCACGTTCAAGTTGCATTAGCGATGATGGTGAAGGTCGACGGCGAAGCTTGTTTGGAGGTAATGAAGTAGTGGAGTTTTTGGAGCCTAGTGAAGGTTTTTTATTCTGAGGAAGATTGGTTTGTTTTGGTGAAGTAGAAGAAGAAGGAGGAGGAGGAGAAGAATCTGGATTTTGGGGAAGAGTTGCATTAGTAATAACAATGGGTTTGTTTATAGAAAGATTATTGCATAAGCAAAACATTGCAGAGTGAGTGTTTTTGCGTTGTTAGTCTCTCTTTGCAGCTTCACATAATACTAACTGTGCGCTATATAACAACGATAAGATCAGGACCAGGACCTGCCCTAAAATATCTTACCAACACTTCTATCATCTATTTATCTTCTTCAGCGGAAAGATTAAACGATAATAGTCGTTGAAAACTCATACATATAAGTGTAAGAGTAAGAATTTATACATCAATCCCGACGTTCTACTTAGTCATTTCGATATTTTTGTTGGTTGAGTTAGAACAATGATTTAAAAGGGGTTATAAATTTGTAATTGATGGATCAAAGCAAATCACTTATAATCCACTAAAAGCAAAGTATTTTTATTTATTTTAAAAAAAATAATCAAATATTTTTTAAAAAATAATCAAATACATCCATTAAATATAATAATCATTCAATTTATCTACTATCATCTTCTCAATCGACAGTTATGCACCAAATCCATAAAATTATATTGAAAATAACTATTTTTTTTAGAGGTTTTTCAAAATAACAATTTTAGGCTTTTAAAAATAAAAAATATGATTATTTATTTAAATTGTTTAATTACTTCAAATCTATTAATGAACCACCTAAGAATGTTTGAATGAGAGATCTCTTTCGGTTTAATAAGAGATTATAAGTTTGAATACAACTATAGCGTTAAATCTCTTTAGAGATAACTATGTAACTCGTTATGATTCTACCAAACTCAAGGAATTAGTGCGTAAAGATATCTAATTCACACAAAAAAACTCCATTAATGAAAAATTATCTCTCTTTTATTCATAATCTTTTCTTAAGTAGAATAAATAAAAAGTTTAATTAAGTAAATTGTGTATATAAGTATTCAAAATTTTGTTTTTAATCCTTAAAAAAATCAAACTTTTTGATATTTGATATCATTTTCCTAAAACATTTTTATGGACAAAAAATACTAAGAAACTTTTTAGAGATTATTTTTTTTAATTTTTACAGGAGATTAAAATGTTTTTTTGGAAGGGTTTTAAAAACGAAATTCTATTTTTATACTTAATTAATCCATAAATAAAAAACCCTGCATCCCTAACCCGCAAGCGAAGCAGAAAGAAGTTACCGTCGTGACGGCCACCGTGGTGCACACGTTGATCCCACCGTTTTCAGGTATCTCTCCGTCAATCTAATGATTTTAAATTCTGAATTCCTATTTAAACTTTTGAAATTCGAATTTCAGTGTCGTAAATGGCTGGCAGAGGAGGATGGGGATTCCGTGGACGTGGAAGAGGCGCATATGTCCGCCCAGTCCCATTTGTTCTTTATCCCGAGGTAACTTATTTACTACTATCAATCAATAATACCTTACATACAAACTCTCGTGTCTGGTGTCCAACATGTGTCAGTATTACCATCAACTAATTCCGGTATCGACTGTTTTGATGCTACAGGATATTAATCTGCCTGATGTTAAACACAAAGAAATTGATGCTTCTAAGAGACAGTTAATTAAATGGGATTTTGATTTTGATAATCATTTTAAAGTGGCTCCTTATTTCTTGGAGGAGAAGGCAGAAATGAAGGGTATGGATTCAATTGCCTTTACATGATATATATTCTCCTAAATGCCTGGCTCCTCCCTTAACAAGTATACTGGCTTTTCCTGCTTAATTGTCAGGGCGCAAAAAAAAAATGCACGTACAAAGATTCTCTGACAAGAAGAAGACCACTTTTATTCGCGATTCTCTGCCACAGGTTTTAGTTTACGACGAATTTATTAAGGAGTTGGTTCCAGGTATGAATAATGGAATGGGCTTTTTGGGCAATGGTTATGTTTTTTGTCGAAAGATCTTTCTACTTTTCTTTATGCATTTGAGGTTCCACTTCCTGGTAACAAATGATTTAGACCTAAATTGGTAATTTCAGGTAAAAGGATGCTAGGCCTGAAAAAACGTACATGGAACCCAGAAGATGGTGATTTCTTATTACCTTTTTATTTTTATTTTGTTAAGCTATTAGTTTTCTGCAATTATGTGTAAGTTATTCAAATTTAAAGAGCAGGATCTATTTTGGAATTGCACACCTGCTATTCTACTGCGTATTGATCATTCTATGTACATATGGTTTTACTATTCTAGTCTAGTCTATATTATCATGGGATATTATCCATGTATGAGGTGGATCTCTGTTTCACTTATATTAATGATAAAGCCTTCATACATTTCTCTTTATACTGATCAGGATGTTTGTATGGCAGGTCAGAAAAAACTGGCACGCTTAGAGGCGGATATCCTGGTAGAGCACCTATGCCTGCAATTCTTTTCTTTATTTTTTTCATGTTAACATAACAAGTTTAACACTTCAAGTCATTTTTTCATGTTAAGAGTGGGTTTGGACGAGGTAATTGGAATTTTTTTAAGATTTTAGAATTCTAGGCAATTCAAATTTATTCAATTAAATTGCCGTCAGAACACATCATTACTCCTTTTACCTTTGTCAACTCCTTTTCCCTTGTCATTGACCTCAGCTTCAGAACTTTGTCCCACTTCACTACCAATAACACAGATTGGAATGTCCACTAACCTATTAACTTCATCTACTTCATGCTCAATAAATATGTTAAAAACCTCATTTTCCTTCAGAGCATAATCCTTAATCTCACTAGCATCCTCATCTAGCTTAATAATCCTAAAATTTACATCATAGTCAGGCATCCACCACAACCTATTATCCCTTTTTAACTTTGAGATCCTCTTCTACAATACTATTTTAAAAAAAAACCACTTATCAATGTCTAAACCTTCAAACATTTTTACCTCTCCTCCTGTATAATTGATCAACCAGTCCCTAATAAGTCTAAGGAAGCAATTTGAAATTCTTAACTTTTAGGTGCCTAAATGTAACTTCGACAAAACACTTAATACATTTCCATAATTTTGAAAATTCTCCAAATTAATCATCCAAACAATGTAATTTATGTAGAAGGATTTGACTTTTCTATAATATTACATTACCTCAAAACATTCCCTCGTCCAAACACACTCTAATTGATGAAGTGCGAGTTACTGAGTAATATGTGGTTATGAGATATTGCGAGTCACTGAGTAATACGCGGTTATGAGATATGGATATCATATGGTGATAATGATTTTCTGAATTCTTTCAGGTCCTGTATGGGACTTGAGATTGAATTTTGAATTGAAATATCTAATTTTATATTCTAGGTTTGACACCTTTTTTTTACATAAGGTTTGCCAGACCCTGTAAAATTAGAATTCTAATATAAAATTTCTATGAATTTGGGATAAATTAAATAAAGCTCTTCTCTATTTTTGTTATAGTTCCTAATTTTTTTTTTTTTTTTTTTTTGTTTTTTTAATTAGAAATCTTTAGTATCGTTAGTATATTGTTGGGCTAGAGATTAAATAATCCTCCTTATCACTCACTTTTTTAACTTCTCCACCCGAACCACCAAGCTAGAATGAGTATTGATATTTGTACAACCATTTTGTGACAACTCCTGGGACAACCTTCCTTTTCTCTCCTCTTATTGGTCAAAAACAATACAGAGAGAAAAAGGAAGAGAGAGAAAGAACACAATGCGAGTATGAGAGAGAGTTGTCCAAAAGTTGTCACAAAATGATTCTACAAATATCATTTGTCATGTATGGTGTTATACGTTGTGGAGCAACCTTAGTTTAATACTTTGACAACCACCTGTCCAGCTCTGCTGTCTTCACCATGGCCATTAGCATTGCCACTACCTCTGCTGTCAACTACCTGTACATCAATGCCATTTTTATTCTTCTATACACCCTGTTCCCTTTATTATTGTCTCACATATCACCAATGTTGTTAATTGTATGAGCTGCCACCGCTGTCACTGCCACCAGCACAACGCTACGATTGACACAACTATTCATTAGCATCGTTACCATCTCTGCTAGAACAGTAAACTTCACGGAGAATTGAACCCTAGATTATTAGTTTTTGTAGTAAGATTTTCTTGTTTGATTTACATTGTTGGGTTACCTACATTTTGTCCGGTGAAATTCGATGTTGACAATTCTTCCACCTTTAAGGGAAAATGTTAGGACTATAGAATAAAGGGAAATTGGCATAGTTAAAGTAGTTACAAGTTGTTAGAGCAAGTTAGTTAGTTATTTGTTTTGTAAGTTAGTTAGCTAGGTTTAAGGCTGTTTGTTAGATTTCTATTTGGGTTCCTATTTTCCCTTACCCATTACCACTTTCTCTTTTTTAACATAATGTCTATAAATATAACCTTAGTTGTAATTGCTTTTTTAACCAGTGTAGTAGAGCTTGCTCTCTTGTTATTTCTTATTTCTTATTTCTTAATCGAAAGTGTTATTTCTTTGGAACCCTACTCTTGGGTTCGTAACAGAAAGAGATTAAAACAAAAAAGGAGGAAAAAGATGAAGAAAGTGAAGCGGAAGAGGAAGAGGAAATTGAAGAGGCTAGCGAGTCCGAAGGCGAAGATGATTATGAAAAGGTTCCACTCTATCCTCTACTTTGATGTGTTAATTTTACCATTCTTGTACTTGTGAAAAGAATATGATATGTTGTATTTGTAAGGTTCACCCCATAAAATTTTCAAATTGAAATTCTTAGAATATAAGAAAATAATATCTCATTATATATATATAAATAAAAAGAAAG
>Ga0315913_1001387_pt1 | contig 26557 bp, 20 predicted proteins | sample MpolsnodulesMG_FD_207736 | JGI IMG/M metagenome (GOLD analysis project Ga0315913, IMG submission 207736) | Medicago polymorpha root nodule microbial communities from Los Angeles, California, United States - small nodules | ecosystem: Host-associated > Plants > Roots > Nodule | place: USA...
TATAAATATCTATAACCATAACGTATCTAATTTATTTAAAATTCTTTTCCTCGCCGTTTTAGTTTACAAAGTTTGTACAAAAATGTTTACAATTTATTTTTGATGCTAGACATTATTTAAACATATTTTCCTCGCCGGGCTCGGGTAGCATATTTTAAGCCCGTTTTTCAACCGGGCTTTTTGGCCCGGCCCGATAAAGCCCGAAGCCCGTTAGAGCCGGGCCTAAACGGGCCGGGCCGCCCGCTTTGACAGCTATAGCTACTCCTCCTCATGATGTAACTCCTCATACTGTTGAGGCTCCTCCTCCTTGTGTGGCTCCTCATACTGTTGAAGCTGCTCATAATGCTCTTTAGGCTGCGCTGAGTGCTCCTGAACAACGTGGTAGGACTACTCCTCATATTGTAGGGTCCACAATCTAGGACACACATGTCTGGGACGTCTCCTCCGTGCCACTCATATGTCCACGTCCCCTTTGAGGAGAGTTTTGTGCCATTTTGTCTTTGTGTACATTGGAGGTCATCCTCTCCTTCCCAAGTCTCTACCCATTTGGTCTGGGAAAAAAAATCAATCAACAATTCATTGAGATATTTTATCAAACGCTTGGAGTACAACATATACATTATAGGTTCATTGTGTTATTTCATTCTCTAAACTACCACATTGCATTGAAATTTACTCTAATCAACATTCACAATCCTATTTCTAGGTATTTGATCATTAAATACCAAAAAACATACAAGTTTATCACCCTAAAAAGTTAACATTTCACAATTTTAAACAAAAAAATAAATCCAACTTTTAATATAGAAAGACATACACAAAAGGATCATGAACCCTTACTTCTTATGGAGGATGAAGTTTAGTTTGATTTTCCTGAAGTTGAAGAAGTTCGTGCTTGGAGGTTTGAAATTCCTTTTTTTCTAGGTCTTGAAACTATGGTAGAACTGTTGTTGTTGTTTTAGAATAAACCAGAATTCAGGGGTAGTTAACTGCTGTTACGATCATTTAACGAGATGTAGTTAACTGTCGTTGGCAGCGGGCGGCAGTTAACTGCTGCTGGGGGTATTAGTAATTTTTGTGGTGTGAATGAGCAATTCTTAAAATGTGAAGAGCAAAATTTATTTCTAGTTTCGAAACCCAAAGCAATTGCTTAAGCCATGATTTGTAAAAACAGGGAAATTTTACCACATACCACAAGACATGTACTTTTACCCCTACAAATCTTCGAAAGTTCCAATTTTACCCTCTTTGCTATTTATCCTTTAACACATAAAATTTTCATGCTCATTTTCAACATTTTCCATTCATTATGAGTTCACCCCCACATGATATTCTTCAAGGTATGTAATTCTAATTAAATCCTCCTATAATACGTTTTCGAAATTTTTCCAGAACACCGAGTGTTTACTTTTTCGAAATGTAGGAAAACTCTACACATCCTTTCCGAAAATAGTTAACCGGAAACCTTGATAATTTTTTTAAAATTATACCTATATTATTATTTCCCGTGGGTACGGACATTATAATTTTTCCTGTAGGTTCTTAAAAATCAATTAATAGCATCACAAAATTAGAAGAAGTAATTTTTTTTATTGTTTTTTAAGAAAAAAACATAAGAAGTAATGTATGGTCGCTTTCTCTTATTAAAAAATTGAGAAAAAAAATTAATACAAACAAATTGGCTGAATGGGAAAAATTCATGAGACTATTCTGGGAAGAGTCAACTGGAACACTTTGCATGCGTTTTCCTGAAATCAATGATTCATAAAACGATTTAGGTAACCCATAAAATCTTGGAATACTCAGAAAACCTCAAATCTTTATCAATGATTTCGGTAAACGATTATGAGAACAAACAAAACAATATGGAAAAACGATTAACAATAACATTCCAGTTGCAAGAGTTGATGCCCGTAAAGAATAATCAAATTGAATGTTTTGGGGTAAAAGGGTTACATATGCTTATTGTTTCTTGTGCAAACTGTTTTTATATGAAGGTGTAGTGAAGGTTTGTTGTGCATCTTTCAGAAAAAGGGTTTGGTGAACAAGTGAAAGTGTGATTCAATTTTAGTTTGTATAAAAGGTACATTTGAAACTTTGTGTTAAATGTTGAGATCAAGATATAAATATACGGGTGCGGAGTATAGCTTCCTAAAAACAGTTGCACCACCCACCAAGATAGTAACTCGCTAAGGACAAGGTCTACTAGTCCAATTACTTCAAATTTCTATTTGAACCTCAATGAACTAAAATAATTCTAAATTAAATATCTATATGTACTTTGGTTATCAAATATAAAATAGATAATAGTAACATTAAGGAGGGAAATATTTCAAAGGGAAGAACGAAGGGAACAAAAGAATGATTCAGAACATAAAAAACAAACGTTATTTATAAACATCAAGTTACACATTAAATTCATGGTAGTCAAATTCCAAAAGTAATGAAGTATACTAGATCACATTCTTTCACCTCACTAAGCTCTTCAGCATCCATATAAGGAATATTCTTATAGTCCACCTCAAACTTCAAATTTTTAGTGCTTTGGGCAGCATCATTAATCTCCTCAAGCTTCCAATGTAGTTATGTCATATAGTTCTTGAGAACGTTCTTCCACAATAAGGGGACTTAAAGCACAACAAACATGCATCATAGTTGTAGTAGCAGTGTACTTACTTGGCACCTAAGCAGAAGTCATCAACTTCTTGCGAGGATGAGCCCTAGAATTCTGTTGTGATGTGCTGACCCCCACAACATATCTTTTCCTTGGGGATAGGATACCACAAAATGAGACTTGGTATTAAATTTTTTAAAACAAAATTTAAAACAGACATTTTTATTTATTCATTTGATCTTATGTTATATGAGATATTATTTTTTTGATAGATAAACAAAAGACAATAAACATTAGAAATTCACATACAAAAGTGGACGGCTCGAAGTTCAAACCTATATCACAACGTCCAACTTAACAATCTCGACATTTTAAGATAGAACTTGTGGACGAGATATTATCTTTTATGTAGTAATTTCTTTTCAGAAAAGGATTGATATGATCTTATTCAATTAAAAAATTCTTAAGACAAATCCGTCAAATTGAATCTCTTAATATTCAATTAAAATACATAATTTTTTTTAATTAAAACTCCCTTCTTATTTGCAACTAAAAACCCTACTTCTCCTTATTTTTCTCGTTGAACTCTCACTGAACCCTACTTCTCTCCCCAATCCCTCCCTCGCAGCACAGCCGAATCTCATCCTCAAAAAAAGTAGCCGCCGCCATTAGGAGATAACAATCAAACATGGGATCAGGTTTATCTATCATGGCATTCACCACAACAAGCAGAAGGCGTCGCAAAAATGCAAATGCAGCCGAAGAGGAAGACATCTTACACAACAAGCTACCGGAAGCAGTGGTAACTCACATCCTTTCTTTCCTCCCGACAGAAGACGCTGTTCACACTTCTATCTTATCTAAAAGATGGAAAAACCGTTGGACTTCCCTCACCAAACTCTCCTTCCGAGATGATCGTCGCTGCTCTTATTCTCCAACTCCGAAAAGGAATCCATTTTCTAAAAAACATAACTGTATTCTTCGAAACCTATCTCGAAGAAAACAGAACTTTGTTAGCTTAGTTAACAAAGTACTTCTTGTTACGGATGGTTTAACCATGGATCGCTTTTCTCTTTTCATCTGTTGTTCATATGATGCGTCACTTGTAGATACATGGTTCTCTAACATCTTCAACCGAAAAGTTAAGAATCTTCGAATCGATTCATATAATCATCTCTCATTTGCTGTTCTTGCTTCTCATTCACTTTTCAAAAACTTCCTGCTATTAGAAGAATTAGAATTGGTCACTAGATCAATCTCCGTCATCAACGTTCCAATGTCAGTTGAAGAATCAGAGTTGCTCGCTTCTTCGACTTCCCTAAATAATGTTTGCATTTCAATTGAAGAATTGAAATTGCTCCCTAATTCCATTTACGTCGGTAATGTTCCTGCCAAATCTATTCATTTTGAAAACCTAAAACTTCTCAAAGTGATCCAAATCAACTTTAAAACTGACTCAGAAAAATCCCCTCGCTTTATTAACCTTAGATTCCCATTTCTAACAAAATTCGAGGCTATAAATTGCGCTTGGTTTGTTGATGCATCTTATGTCATTATAAATGCGCCTCTACTGCAAAGCATTTCTATTCAACATGATTTTCATGTGGATGATAGAGATATCAGGTCATTTATCATTTTCTCTAGTTGTTTGCATCTTAAAGAATTAAGTTATCGCGGTTCTGACATACCACAATCGATTTTTATAATGCCCCCATGCCATGCTTCTGCTAAAATCATTCTATACAAGAGCGAATATTATACAAGTTTTTTGTCAGATTTCTCTGTTTTTTACCTTCTCAAACAATTCAGTATTGCAAAGTCTATCAAATTCGAGGTATCAGCGGTAAGTATATTATTTACCCTTTATAACAAAGAATATTGTTGGTTAATAATAATGCTGCACAAATAAGATAAATACATTTTGTGTAAAATACTTGTTCCCAAAATTGTGGCATCTATTCATAAGGATTCAATTCGATCTAAATTTAATCCTTTTATTGCAATATAAATCAGTTTCGATGTGTCATCCATTTCAGGTTGTTCTGAAGCTACCAGAACATCTATGTGTATTTCCAATGTTGACACATTTGGAGGTAGGCTTTCTTAGTGTTGATATCCTCTTAGCCCTACTTCGAAAGACACCGGTTCTCAAGACACTAGTTCTTAAGGTTCGTAGTTACTACTATGGCTTCCTCATATTCACATACAAGTTGCATATCGTATTTTATCTAACTTTTTTGCTAACTGAGCATCTTATTTTGAATTCATTTGATGATTAATCACCAGGGAATACATAAATTTGCAGAAGGGCTTCTGAATTCATTTGTTGTGCTGGATTGTTTGGCATCTCTCCATGTTGTGAAATTTGATCAAGTTAATGGAGACGATCATGTGCTGTTTTTAGCTTATTTTTTTAGGCAAAACGGTAGGATGTTGGAGAGAATGTGTTTCATTTTCAATTACCTTACTTTTGAAAGCCTGAGCAAATCCGAGGAAATGGAAGAATTTAAGAAGTTGTCCTCATTTAGTAACTTCAATTATCCTACTGTTGAAATTTTAAATGTAAGAAGGAAGATTAGTTAGTTTATAATCACTAATCAATTATTAAGAATTATTAGTCCTTATGTGTTAACTTGGGGAAAGAGATACATTATTGTGCCTAATTGTCTACATTTTATAGCATATTACTCAACAAAATAGTATTCAACATGTTAGAAGAATTTCAAAGATATGTGGTGCAGAATATGTTGCTGGAAAGTTTTATTACAACTTGTTGAAGTTGAGTTTTGAGTCATGTTTTGCTTTCACTTTCAAATCCTTGCAAATATTTGAATCTTTTAACGAAGAGGAACGTGAATTTAATTACCGAGTGGCTGTGTACTCAAGAGCATGTGCATTCATCATTGATTCTTTTTTCTTTAAGTTACAAATATGTTTAATCCCATTTTGCATTTAGTGCGATGTGCATAACCGATGTCGTGTATCTGGCATCGCCTCGGCCAGTGCTTGGTCTTGATCAGTGAACAATGTATGCGGCTTTTTGTTTCCATGTGCTTCAGGAAAAGTTTTGAAACAACCATTTGAATGACTCGGTTGTTTCATCATACAAAAGGGATGCTCCGAAAATGATTGTGCCCCTATAGTTGTTGAAGCCTGAAAACTATAAGAAAGTGATAAAACTAAAAAAATGTCTTACAAGTATTAAGGTATAAAATATGAAAATTGATGGCTATACAAAAAGACACAGTCATGTATACACAAAAATATAACGCTAGGTCCGAGTTTAAGAGACTGACATAGAAGGAGGTGAAGTTTATTTTTGGTATGAACCAGAACCAATCTGAAAAATAAAACTAGCTGTGAAGAAATGTGTTTACCCTGTATCAAGGCCCTTGAATGACGCCAAATATATCTCTATTGGAAAGTGGAGTTTTGCCCTTTTACTAGACTGAGTTGTGGATTTTAAGTTGAAATGAATTTGAAATACTTTGTTCAAATAGCTACATTTAATTTGATTGTGTGTCTATGTTATTATTTTGTTTGCAGTCAATCATAATCCCGTATTTTGATGGCATGCTTCAATTATGAAACTTTCCAATATGATTACGTGGTTATTTATCCTTAGCGAGTTAGTATCCTGGTGCAAGTTAGTATCCTTCAAAATTGCACCACCCACCACGATACAAACTCGCTAAGGCCAATGTCTTCTAGTCCAATTACTTAAAGTTTCTACTTGCATCTCAACGAACTAAAATAATAACTGCACCACCCATCATGATACTAACTCGTTAAGGCCAAGGTATACTAGTTCAATTACTTCAAATTTCTATTTGCACCTCAACAGACTAAAATAACAACAACTCCACCAACTAGGATACAAACTTGCTAAGGCAAAGGTCTACTAGTGCAATTACTTCAAATTTTTATTTGCACCTCAACGAACTAAAATAACAACTGCACCACCAACCAAGATACAAACTCGTTAAGGCCAAGGTCTACTAGTCTAATTACTTCAAATTTATATGAATTCTGCTCTTCTCCCAACACATTTTGCTCGGGCTCAACTGAAATACCGAAAATACCCCTGTGTTAGTTAAGTAACGCATTGTTAAAATCTGCGCATCTTAACATGCGCTCTGCAACTTAACTCACGCTGGAATTATCACTTGTCTGAGTTAACTCACGCTGGAATTTAACACTTGCGTGAGTTAACCCGTGCAGGGGTATTTTCGGAAGTTTAGTTGGGCGCGAGCAAAATGTGTTGGGAGAAGAGCATAATTCAATTTCTATTTGCATCTAAACGAACTAAAATAACAACTGCACCACCCACCAGGATAACTAAAATAACTAACTTCAATTTTCTATTTGCACCTCAACGAACTTAAATAATTCTAAATTAAATATGCATAGATCACACACAAATTGTAACAAAAAAAACATCACACACAAATAAATAATTAAAAATCACATCTTTTAAATTTAATAAAAGATGAGCATATATGTGGGATAGGATCTATTGACACCAATGTGTCACATTAAATTTGACACCAGATCCTAGTCATTAATATAGTTTTAATCTAACGGGTCTCATCAATATTCATTAATTTCTCACATGCTTGATCCTCTCAAAAAAAAAAAAAAGTGCTCACATGCTTGATCAAATGACTCACCTTTTAATTTTAGAAATAATTTATTCTTTCTTCTCTTGGTTAATTACTTTTCGAAAATTCTCTGATTCGAAAGGATTTTTTGTTGGTGGAGAAGTCTAATGGGGAGTTTATGAAACCTTGTGCTAACTACACTTTACCCATTGAAAAAGCACAAGATGTTTATCAATGGGTTGAAGAATTGAAGTTGCCAGACGGTTATTCCTCAAATTTAGCCAAATGTGCTGATGCTGAAAATGGAAGGATGAGTGGAATAAAGGTGATGTCAGAAGCTAAAAACTTTGAACGAGTTTGTTGTCATATGAAGGAATGTCACTACCACACTTAGAGTAGTACAATTTGTTTTCTTCTGATCATATGTTGAAACAAATAGAGAAATTCAAGGGCAAAGATAATGTAACATATCATTCTATTAGAAGAAAAGAAATTTTGAATGACTACTCAACAACATTATCCAATTCAGCAACATCTCAACGTCTTTGATCAAGATTCTCAAGGACTAATTTGATGCGCTGACACTTCTTCAACAACGATTTTTTCTTTCTCTCCTATATAAGGACTTGGGTAGTTGAAGAAATAGAACAAGACTTCTGTAATTTTTACAAGTGCCCTTACTTCATCAAATTGTATAGCGCACAAATGGTTAAGAAATTCTTACAAAGTTTCATATTTTAGAATTTCTTAAGTATTAGAAGTCATTTGAATTTAAACTTCTTACACCTCTGCTTGTATATCAACAATCTCTTTATTTGATTGAACTCAAATTGTAGAAGTCTCTTTCATGTGTGATTGAGCAAATGAAGTCTCTTAATTTTGTGTGTTGAGAAAATTGTAATCTTGTGTGATTACAGTGAAAATCCCTTGTACGTGCAAGGGGACTGAACTACTCTCAGTTTATGGGAGGAATCAATATAATCTCTTGGTTTTTAATTTGATTTTGCTTTATAACTCTATTTCAGACTTTGAGAAGAACTCTACTTCTGATCAGACTCTGAACTATTTTTGACAAACACTTAAAAAAGTTTTAGAAAAACACCTTTAATCAATTTGTTTGAGATCATGCTATGATTTTTACAAAATTAATCAAGTGATTTTTTAGGATATAATCACCACAGACGTTTCAATGAGGAGAAATGAAAAGATAGTTGAAGAATTGAGGATGGGTCGTCTAATGCTTCATGCGTGATGCATTCTAGGAATTGACATCGCGCATCCATTAAGCATGGATCAAGTGCACTGCTATTGGAAGATGAGCGATGCGTGCATTGAGTTGTGCACAATGTACACAAGGTTGTACCCGTCACACGTAGACTGTTGTAGAAAATTGAAAATTGCTCGCCTCTAAATAAAAAGCCTTTTCCTCGTTTGAAGAACACACTCAAACGAGCAAAAATATGTGAAATCGTAATTTAGGAAGGCTACCAATGATCAAAGACATTCTGAAGATGAGGAGTTGACACATGATGATCCTTAATCGTGTATTCTTTAAGGGGGAAAACTTAGGTACAATTTCTTATGTGCTTTTCGTATGGTTCTTAATTAAAAATACAACATTTTTGGAGATAACAAACTTTGAGACAATTATGGATTTAAAGAAATCATGGTGAATTTAGTTAAGAACCATACGAAAAAGCACCTAAAGAATTGTACCTAAGTTTTTTCCTTCTTTAAGTATTCTTTTGTCTATGTTTAGATTGCCCGAGTAGCTAATTTCTTAAGTTAGGTCATATAGACGACCCTCTCTCCAAATTCTTGAACTATGTTATGTTGAGTTGCCTTTGAATATAATTTCTATGTTTGGCTTTATTTTATTTCATTATGATTTATTCTTAATGTTTTTATGCATTTTTGGATGTCCATAAAACGATATATGTACATAGATAATGGACTTAACCTAATTATAAACGTTCAATATCTATTAACTTTAGACATATTATGTTACGGACTCATTGTGGGTTGTAACCGAAGAAGAGTGCACCAAAGCACTGACCTAGCTATTTTGGCAATCGTAGAGATTGAAGAACTTATGTAACCGTATGGAAGACATACTTTTATACCTCCCACAAAATCTCAAAATACCGTCTCGTTTCCACATTATAAAGCAGTGAATTAAAGAGTAAAAATTGATAAGTTTGAATCAAAAGAAGTAACAAAAATGATTCAATTCAACAACACTCCTCAAATTGGCACGTGCTGATCTCGCTTTTCTCTCTCGACCCTCTTCTTCTTCTTCCCCTCTCAGGTTTTACTCACTTCATTCTTTTCTGAAATTCATAATCATTATGCCTTGTTTACAATTTGAAGAGTACTATTTTTGGAGAATTTTTAGGCATGCATCCAATCAAATTATAATATTTACAGCTTGTGTAGCACGGACACCTTTGATTAAAGATGTGTCTGGTGTTCAGCATGTGCCAGTATTTAACACCGACAAATCTGATTACGTTTAATTAAGTCATTTTTTTTTTTCAAATTTTCACCTCTTGTTAGTGTTGTGTCGGATGTCCGGGTGTATGTGTCGATGTTTCTTAGCTTACATGTTAACATGTCCGTGAATAGTAATAGTAGAAATCGTTATTAGACTGTTAGGAATCAAATCATTGTTATAGAGCTACGAAGAACAAACAGTTGTTATAGAGCTACGAAGAACAAACAGATATCAGATTAGACGTGTCCCAGTGTCGGTGTCGGACACGTGTTGACACCAACATGACACCGACACATATAAAGAAACTGGATTATGTGATTTTCTCAAATTATTAGGGGAGTTGACGTATCACTGTTTGGTGTCTGTGTCCGTTCTTCATACTTATAGAGTGATAAGGTTTAATAAGTCATTGAACACAAGTTGTTAAAGAGCTACATTTAAGGACGAAAAGTTTAGGATAACCCAAATTTTGAATCCCGACTGAAACAATCTTTGATCGTACTTTATTCTTTATTTATCTCCCGAATGAACTCCGGATTACCAGGTTTTCCTCTTTTCTTCCTGAAACGGGAGGTTATGACCAAAAAGAAGAATCACAAGGTTGTTTGAAATGTTTGATCAGAAATATTTTCTACTACCATAGGAAATCCAAATAAGGATATGTCTTTCTATTGTTAGATATTTTTCCATTGATTATTCCCTCTGCTGCTGTTGCTGCTCCTAAAACTAGAATAATAAATGGCATAAACACAATAATTTTTGAAGAAAAAAACATATTATATTACATTTAGGGCTTGCTTGGATTGTCTTATCTACTGGTATGAGCACTTATGAGACTTTTAGGGGAACTTATAAACACAACTTATCACATCTTCATCAGATGTCTTCAACTTATTTTCATAAGTTCACTAAGATAGCTTATGAAAAAAGCTTATACATAAATAATTTAACTATTTTATCTTTTGTAGAAATGTGAGGGGTAACCTTGGCACAACTGGTAAAGTTATTGTCATTTGACTGGAAGGTCACGAGTTCAAGTCCTGGAAACAACCTCTTGTGTAAAAAACATGGTAAGGCTGCGTACAATACACCAAATGGTGGGACCCCTTCCCGGACCCTGGGCATGCAGGAGCTTTAGTGCACCGGGTCGCCCTTTTTATCTTTTGTAGAAATATCTTATACATAAACCTGTATTATGGTTAGTGTTTATGCTATAAGCTGCAAATAAGTGGTTTATCCAAACAAGGCCTTAAAGGGAGAGGAGAACTTACATTTCTCTTTTACATCATGGACAATATGAAATGTATTTTTTAAAATAACAAATAAATTTGAAGATATAAAACTTAGCTCTCCAAAGTCTTCCCCTCCAAAACCCTCTCAAACCGCCCTCCCAAACAGAGCCTTAAGGTACAAACGTTACATACTTTGGTCCATTAAGTTAAGCGTCCAACGTTAGTAACTTAAACGACCAAAGTTTTAAATGTTTGTAACTTAAAGGATCAAAAGTGTTGATTTTGTTTATCCGAGGATTCATTCCCATGTTGAATCTTCATTGTCCATGTAATTGTTGATTTTGTTTATCCGAGGATTCATTTCCATGTTGAATCTTCATTGTCCATGTAATATTTGTAGAAAAATAATTATGTTTTCAAGTAAATTGCAGACAAGTCCTAGTTTTTCTTAAAACATTACAATAAAATAGTTGAAGGTTACACACATTAAAAACACTTGCAATTGTTAGTATTGTTGACTCAGAAATAGTCACAACTCATGAATGTATAATTTATATTGTTTTGCAGTGTTGATCGTACTTCCTGTTTAAGGATCTCGATCATGTTGTGTCATTGGCCAGAAATTACAATGTATACCTCTTTCCAGCGAGTGATGATTGATTCTTCGGTTTTCTTAAACCTTCCCAATTCCCTGCACACAAAATTTTCACTCAATCATTTTTGTTCCCCATCAGTGTTTTCCTCTACCGCCAGAATCACTTTAGATCAAAAAAATTCATGATCATATCGAATAGCACATCATCAATGTTAAAAGATAGTGAACAACAAGCTTCTTTTGGAGACAGTTTCCTCAAGAAAACCGCAAAAACAAAGTTCTCGACGCTGTCACAACTTCTTTCTGTAATTGCCTCTCTGAAACTAACCTGCATTTGACAGTTCTAGCTCTCAAATCAAAAGCTCGTGGCAAAGTAAGTATACCATACTCCAATCGTTGTTAATTCTTTTTTTTATTGACTATTATTTACTTAGAATTCTGATAGGTTCAAGATATTTTTGATAGCGAGAAATAGGTATTTAATGTGTAAAATTTAAAATCAATAAAAAAAACAAAAAAATAAGAGGGCGTTGACTGCGACAAAAGTGTCTGGCGTTGAATACGACACAAGTGTCTCTAGTTGAACAGTACAGGTGACAAAAAATAAATGTATTGAAATTGGTGCCCCTTTTCCGTTACTTTTATCAACTATCGATTTTATCTTTCATATCTCAAAACTCTGAAACCTCGATCCACAATTCAATTCCTCAATATATCAATCCCCCATCAATTATTATTCTTGATAATACACAATCAATCAATGGCATTACGCAAACGAACCTTGCTCAAAGTCCTCGTTCTAGGAGACAGTAGGTATGTACACAAACTTCATTTTTAGGGTTTTTCAATTCCCTTTTCTCTAACTTCATTTTTTATTTTTTCTTAGGGTTGGAAAAACTGCCGTGATAAATCAGTATCCTTTGCAATTTCTGATTTGGTAACCGATTAAATTTTTAATACTATTACCTATTTGATTTTTTCATGTGGTGTTATTTTGTTGATTCGTTCGCATAATTTTGGTAATAGTACTTTTTATTTCAATTTTCAATTTTTTCAGGATCCTAAAATTTACTAGTTTAGAATGCCACTTTTACCTAAAATTAACTTGTTTGATGTCGTGTTTTGATCGTGATCTTTGATAATTTGGAGAATTGATGTCAAATGCCGCTTCAACTCAGTTCATGGAGAAATCAAAATCCCTTATGTCGCAGCTCAGATTTTAGTTGTATACCTTTATTTAAAATGATGTGTCTCACTTCAAATCAGTCGAATTGTGGTAATGGTTTATTGTAGTCAAAACGAGGCCTAAATCACAAGCACATAGACATCGAAAACCCTAATGTTGCAGCTCAGACCGTAGTTATATACTTTTATTTAAAACTTCGTGTATCACATCAGAGAAGCCGAATCCATTACGATCTATTACGATTTGAAATAATATGTGGAAAACAATACTTGCTGGTAAATTATGGCTACTCAACACTACTCTAAAATGTATTGTTATTGCTCTCTAGCATTGAATAGGGTTGGGCACATAATTAGGATGATACACATTTAATGTTGCTGAGTTTCTTTAAATATAATGCGTCTTTAAAACTTATTATTACTTGATTTGGATTCATTTAAGTTTATTCATGGATTTTCCTTTCTTTTAATCGGCATATGTGGTCTGTTAACTACTTTTATAGATATGTGCACAAGAAATTTTCAAAGGAATATAAAGGTACAATCGGTGCCGATTTCTTCACGAAAGAACTGAAGATCGGTGACCAGCTTGTCACTCTACAAGTGAGTTTTCTAGTTCATTATATATTCTTTTGTAGATTGTGTATATCTCATTGCTTTATGTGTTTGGATTGTAGATATGGGACACTGCTGGGAGAGAGCGTTTTCAAAGTCGTGGTGTTTCATTTTATAGAGGGTCTGACTGCTGTGTACTTGTGTACAATGTCAATCACATGAAATCATTTGACGCACTTGAGAATTGGCACGCGGAGTTTGTACAAAAGGTTTACCATGCCATCTCTATTTTTCTGATTTTGTTAATTTGTGTGACAAATTTGTGTTAATCTGTGTTAATTCAAAATAAGTATCAATAATAGATTCTTTTGAGTGCATTTGAGGTTTGTGGGACAAGTTATGATGGCAATAGGGAGCCTCGTATCTTTATGTGTATAGGATTAGTGATTGTAATTAGTTTTATTATTTCAGATAGCATGCTAATATTTTCAACTTCATGGCATTATTGATTGCAGCAGTAATTGATTTCTATTATTTCATATAGCATTCTAATAGTAACTATATTTGGCTATGTAATAATGTAATTACCATCCAAGAGGTTAAAAAACAACTTGTTTAGTTTTCTTTACTTGTCTTGGATCAGTATTACCATCCAAGAGGGAAATTGATTCTATACTTGCTAACATGACTAATCATATTGCATAATGTAATTTATGCATTGCTTGCTCAACTTCTTTTAACTTTCAAACATGTTCTAGAATTGGAGATGGTTTTTGCATGTGCATCGTTTGAAAAAGACCGGCAGAATGCTTATATTTCTTTGGTATCTGATAGGAATAGTGGAAAATACTTTTGTATTAAAAGAAACAAAGGGCGTACCTCCTACAATGGTTAAGAATTATTAAAGGAAACTGATTTTGATGAATAACCCCTAACACACGAAAATGGAGAACAGAGACGAACCAGTGAAAATGGTAAGCTCCTTACGCTCTACACAATCCAAAAACCCATTCAGGAATCGCCTAGCTCCCCAGTCTGTTGCCTCCTTCTGAATATGCAACCCCTTCCCCTCCAGTAGCATAATACAGGGAACAATCTCCCTTTCCAGCATCCTGACATTCTATGAGGCCAAAGTCTCTTGTAACCTAACCCATTAGCGTTGCATCACGGACAGCTTGAACTTCCTCTACACAATCCATATTTCATAGAGGCCATAGTCTTTATATTATTGGGGCTTTTAGCCTATTTTTCTATCACATTTTACTGTTGTTTCTCTTTTCCATTCTTCACTGGTTGCCTTAGTAAGTTTCCCTTCTATCTGGCAGTTTTGCTCTCTGCTCAAGTACTCAAGTGAAATTTAATGGGATCTAAATCCTGAAAAATTCAAACTAGAGATCTATGATAAGAAAACAGATAAAATGATAGAGAATTTTCATATTTTTATTGATTCCCAAAATCTGAACTGATTTAGGTTACAAGTATTTGTACATTGGCTTATCATTACTATAGGTTGATAGTAACCTTCACGCACTCTAAAAAACTGAGACAGTTTACAACTATCAGGAACTAACCTGTAACATGTGACACGTTACCGGCTGTCAAGGCCTAACTGAATGGTGCCAATGTGGAACTAAACAGGCTGTCATTGCTTTGAGACAAAAGAACCTTATACTCCCACATCCTTGGTCCACTATACTAAGATAGTACATATTGTTACATTCATGGCTTCCAACAATCATTGTTCGATGCTTGATTTTGGTTTTTTGCTTTATTATATATCAATGGCAGACCATGGCGGAGAGACAAAAATCTGACATACCGGCCGATGTATGGTGCTGCCATATCTGAGTATGGCACCGTGGCACCACCGTCCTTCATAAAATTGGCCACTGGAAATCCAAAAACCCGCCACCGCCATCTGCCATGGCGCCACTATGGCCGATATTCTTATTCTTATTGAATAAAACAATTTTTCTTGATTGTGTAACCTGGACTGCTCTGTGTAGTAATTTTTCGGTTTGAAGATATTTGAGCCCACGAGATATTGGAAGTTCATTGAGCTGATAAACTTGTTATAGTTAACTGTCAGAAATTAACCTGCAACATGTGACACGTTACAAGCTGTCAAGGCCTTACGGACTGGTGCCAATGTGACACTAAACAGGATGTCACTACATTGAGACAACATAACGTTATACTCACACATACTTGGCTCCCTATACTAAGATAGTACATGTTGTTACATTCATGGCTTCCAGCAATCATAGTTTGATTCTAGTTTTTGGTTTTTTGCTTTATTATTTATCAATGTTATCGGTGGCAAACCATGGCCAAGAGCCAATGTTATCTGACATACCACCGACATATAGTGCCAAAATATCTGAGTATGGTTCCATGGCGCCGCCATCCTTCGCAAAGTTGACCATGGCGGAAAGCCAAAAACCCACGGTAATCTCTGCCATGGCGCCGCTATGGCCGATATTTAACAACACAGTTATATCTAATAGTTTCTTTATATTCTTATTTAGAACTTCTAGATATCCTTTTCCTTTCTTGTCATCCTTGAATTTCTATTAAGTAAATTATACAACCTGGATCATGGATTTTTTCTGGGTGAATGAAGCAGTCAAATTCTTCTATTTGAATATATCACTGCTTGATTTGTTAAGTAATTGGACTGCTCTGGTAATAATTTTTCTCTTCGAAAAGGTTTGAATCCACATGATGTTGAAATTTGTAGATACGACAAATTTATAACAGTTAGTTCAGTGACAGTGCGTAGTGTCGAAACCTTAAGTCTCTACATTATTTTCATTCTTTGATTTCTCTATGGACATCAATGTTCCTTTTCAAAATATTACACATCTTTCAGTTTTTTTTTTTTTTCCATTGAAGATAGGCATTGGTTAAGATTAATGTTTTGTGACACAGGGAACCCCTACTGATTCTACGACTCCTCCAATTATACTGCTCGGAAACAAAGTAGATGTTGATGGGGGGAGCAGTCGAGTGGTAGGCAAAAGTTATTGATCTTATAGTATATATTTCTTCATCTCCTGCACAAGGGACTAATTATGTTCTGTACAGGTTTCTGATGAGAAAGCAAGGGCGTGGTGTGTTTCGAAAGGGAACATTCCTTACTTTGAGACATCGGCAAAAATGGACTTCAATCTTGATGCTGCATTCTTATCTATTGCCATGTCTGTTTTAGCCAAAGAGCGTGACGACATGTAAGATTTTCTTTTGATTGACATGCTGATATACAATAACACACACACACACACAGAGTTAACTGTTTCTTGCTTTTCTTGAATATTAATATTTAAGAGTTGGCCTTAGTGTAGTACCTAAACCAGAGAATTGTGCATTTCAGCTTGTAGTTATATTACACGACTTATCATATTTATAACGAAATGATAATAGGTCGAAATGTTGATAACGAGCCATATTGAAAGTACTGAACAGGGTGTTTGAGATATAGTTAATTTGCTTAAACATTTTCATGTACTCATTGAAAAGAGCAAGTTGAAATGATCTTGCAATAAACATGAGTATTCTGACTACTCTTCTATGAAAAATCATTAATTGAAATCAACTTCTGTACGTCAATTTTCTTTAGAAGTTTTCTCATTTATCTTCTCCATAGACATTTATATGTTTTGTCAAATAGAAGCGATAGCAACGTTGTAACGCTGTAGCATAACAGACTTTGATGAATCTGCTATGAATACTGCGAGGCTAACCTAATTTCGCTATTAAGGCAATAGCAGAAGCCGCTATACTAGTTTCTACTAGCGGACTATTGCTTGTATATTTAATATTTATCATTTCAACTATATTTGACTGCAACACTCTCTGCTACTAATGCTAGACTGTACCTCAATTAGTGCAATGGTGTAGTTTGATTAGTGTATAGTGTATACATTGAGTTATTGAACAATAACTGGTGCAATTCTGAATCATTATATGCATCACACACCAGTAACTTGCTATTTAGTATGTAGCCTCTCTTAAAAATTGTAAAAGCTTCTATTTGATACATAGTCACTTTTGTTAAAGAATATATGTTGAGAGCTTAATAAGTGCTTTTCTTGTCCAAAAAATCATCAAGGGCACTAAAAATTGTAGCACATTTGAGAGCTTCTATTTGAGAAATCTCAACTTCATAGGCCTCCAAAACATTAGTCGTTTCAGAGCTTAAGAAGTACTTTAATTATATTCTGTTCTCGCTTCTGATGTTTTATGGTTTTACCACAACTTGATATATTTTCCTTTTAAAATGATCGTTACGAAAGAATATAGAACTTCCTGGTTAGATTTTTATTTGAAGTTCGCATTATTATTTTCCATGAAGACACAGCTAGAAATCACATGGTTTCTTTGGGTCTTTGTCTGAGTTTGGTTGCCTGGAAAAGTTTATTTTTTAGAAAGAAACCCAAAGGAGAAGCTTAGAATTTCAGATAATCTTTGTTTCTGCTATTTTTGTAATAGACACAAGATATCTGTGTAGTCTTTTGCATTATTTTTCGGTTTTTTTTTTTTTTTTTTTGGAAGAGGGTGCTTTTGCCTCTTAACATTTAATCTGAACTTCTGCTACTAACCAAATGTTTGCCTAACTATTTCTTGGCGAGAAGTGTTGTCTATTGAATTGTATCAGAGTGGATGTCTCAGCAGCCACAGTTTGGATTTAATCCTTTTCTGCCCTAAATTTGATTGTTTGATTCGATCTACTTCATCAATATGCAATTTATTCATGTATTTGCTCAACTTTCTTCCCTGTTTTGGGTTTTCATGCTCAGTTTGTTTGATTTAATGACATGTGTTTGAGCCTTAGCTTGTTATTTGCTCAATTTATTCATGTATTGGCCTGTTGTAGTCCCATTTACTTTCGGTTAGTAACCGAATCCAATATCCTCCGTTAGTTAGGTTAGTTGCTCACACATAGTTAGAAAGAAGAACTATAACATGCACCTAACAATAAGAGAAGGGTTTTAGAATGACGACCCTCGAGAGACAGGGGTCTTAGGACACAGTGCAGACCATAGTTACGTAAATCGTTGACTTTCCCTGGAAACCGTGAACCAATTCGTGGTGTTTTTGTGAATTGGTTCGCACAAATTCACTCAACAGGCTATTTTTCCATGCTAGACTGAACACATGTGCTATCGAGAATGCATGTTTTTTTACTCCGTCGGTAATGAATTAATAGTGGTAATAGTTGCTGGTGATATGGAAAGATTTGAGTTCAGTTTATATTCAATTAATAGACAAGCTCTAGAGGTAACAAATTGTCCTGGTGATGTGGTTGAGAAGCTGGCAGAGACAGTGCAGACAACAATATGTGATTCCATTAATAATAAGTAAGGCTTGCTTTGTTAAGGAGTAATAAATAGTTCTAGAGGTAATACATAGTTTTTTATTCTAAGAGTTGTGTACCGCGTACCTGAAATTGTACCATATACTGAAGCGAATTGCGAACCGTGTGACTATGGTGCAGACCCTTGAAGATCTGTTGTGTGTTTTTGTTCCAGCATTAGGGGAATTCTTCGCTTTATTTTTTGCTAATAAAATACCATGTTCTTGTAACATTTTTTCTATCTGACAAGAGATTTCAAAAGATGGCTGCTTAACTGACTTCTGAATTCATTATTTGATTATCTTTAGCAGATACTCTCAACCATTTCCAGAGCCTGCTGCTGATGTGAGTCAACAGAGGGTCGGATGTGCATCTTGGTGTCAATTTCTCTCTAATGCATTGGCAAAACTTCTTCGCATTCTTTCTGGAAGGAGAACATGAACTCTTGATGCTGCCATTGTAGTCCTGTTTGACTTTTGGTCCATCTTCAGAATGTATCATTGGAAGGAAACTATTGTCAAATTGGTTTTGTTGTCAGGTGAATAATTGTTGGGAAAAAACTCAAGACATCTATTTATCGATAAAAGTGGAAAGATCGACACGTTAGTGCCGGTCTTAACACTAGTGTTTATTTTTAATGAAATACTCATGGAAGTAAAATGCATCTTCTTAGAAACAATATGAAATAATATTTTAGTATTTTCAAAATTCATGAAAATGATAAATATGTTTTCAAAAATTGTAAAAGAAAATGAAGATGAAAATTTTTGATTTATTCTTTATGCATACTCCCAATTTCTACACATATTTGTCAGTCGAATTGCTGAAATTAAAGGCCCCTAAACCTCAAATAATAGTTCATAACAACATGTTTTTTTTCTAAGTCATCGTCTTATCGAATCTAGCCTTAGGCAAACAGCAACATTGGAAACTCTTGGGAGTGTTTCTGTCCATTTAGTCCTGCAAAGCTTGAGGGACTAGTCTCCGCAAATTGCTTGTGAAACTATCTTTTTAGTCCCTCTACTTAAAAAATCAACGAATTTTTCAAGTTTCCCTCCTTTTAAAATGATGTGGCGCACTCGTCAAAACAGCCAATTTTCAATGTACTTGAGCTGTCTTTTTCTCTAAATTTAGGCATTGGAGCTATATCCAAATAAGAATCATCAGAGTCAACAGTCACTACTTGTAGGTTGAACAAAATTATAAATTTTTGACTTCAACGATCTTTTTGCACGAATCATAAGCCAATAAAGAAGAGTTCATAATCTTGCAAAAGCAAAAATAATAATACAAGTCTATTGAAGAGATCGAATACCAATACAATCACAAAAACCACAAATCTTGAACTTGATTAATAACACAAAATCTCCAATCTCTTAAAAAAAATAAAATAACAACACTAAATCAACAAATTTGAACAAATTGAAAACTCTAACAATGTTTTCACAACACAAATGTGTTACAAATAGTTCCAATTGTATAATGATAAACGAAATCAGAAAACCCTATATAATGAAAATTCTGATTTTTTAGATTTATACCTTGATGTTAGTATTCCATGCATGGAGGGCACAGTGGTAGAGCCTGGAGACGCAATAGTGATCATCACTACAATAAACTTTGATAGAAGCAACGTATGTCAATCGGAATTTGGAATTTGTTAATTCTATATACTCCTCCTGCTCCTCCCTATATAAAATTGAGGATTACTTTTCCCACACTATGCCCTTCTCACGCGCCTGCAAAAATTACTAAATTGTCCTCCGGAATACCTATTCTGGACAATTAACTTCTTGTCCGGATTACATATTCCGGACTTATTCGAAGTATAAAAGGGCGTTCACCCCCCATTTTTACAGTTTCACTTTTCACGTACTCTTTCTCTCTCCCTTTAATCCCAAAATCCGAACTGCAAAAATCTAACCAAAATCGGTGAAATCTTGCTCAACAGACCACATTTCAATCCTTGACAAACATCACATGGAAGGTTAGTTCGATTTCTGTATGCATGCAAGTAATTTGTTCTGTTTTTTTTTCCTGCGTACTGAAGCAATCCTGAATTCGTTTTCCGGACTGGATTGTTGCAATTCAGAAAATTAATTCCGGAAACACCCAGTATTGGTTCTGACCATCTGTTTTGTACTGTTTTGTTCTGATTGTGTTGTGTGCTTGTTACAAAAGGTTCAACCTCTAATACTCGACGCGTAAGGGAGGCAGGGCATGCTTCCCATAGGAGAGAGCGTCTCTGACGGCTGGAGGAGGAAAGTGGTGTTCCTCCAAGGCCATTATTGTTGCTATTTGTTTGTGAAAAAATCCAATTCTACATTCTAGAGCCAAGCATATTGAAATCAAACACCACTTTATTAGAGATTATGTTAAAAAAGGAATCTTGGATATACAATTCATTGATACTGAACATCAATGGGCTGATATATTCACTAAGCCTTTAACTGTTGAAAGATTTGATTTTATAAAGAAAAATTTGAACATGCACTTTGTGTCTGATCAAATGCTTGTCTCTGAGAAGGAATTTAGGTTCTGAAGTTGTTTAGAAGCTATAGTCCATCAGAAGCTCTTCACTGAGGTTCTGAGGAAAATGTGCTTCAGATGACATCAACATTTGAACTCTAGAAGCTGGACTTTTTGCTTCTGAATAGTAGTGTTAGTGGAAACGTTGGAAGTTACTTTTTGGTAACACCTGTCCCACTAGCATGGTAGTTACTCTGAAAAATCCTAACGTGGCTTATGTGTATTGGTGTATAATGTAAGAGAGTGATGATGAATTTTGCTTTGAATGGTACTATCTCACTAATGCTGTGTTTGTTTGTCCCCTTCTGAATTGCAAACATTTTTACTAAAAACACTTAGACAAAAACATACACTTCTCACTTCACTTCCTACACTTTCTGATTTTAGACTGATTCTCTAAAAAACTCTCGTCTTTTCAAAATCAAAACCTTAAAACCCTAAAACCCTAAAACTTCATAAATCTTCATGGCATCTTCAAGTTCAAATCAAGGTACTTGCATGCAAATAGATTCTGGAGAATCTCTTTAGATTAAAGGAAGAACAATGAAACTTGAAGAGGGATAGTTAACGGTTCAAGTGGAGAATCCAGTGGACTTCGTGTCATGAGTGTGATCTGTCAAGCTACTTGAGATATCAAGATTTAACAGGATACTTCACTATGTTGGATGGTCCATCATATGAGAATTTGGTTAAGTACTTCTGGGTAAGAGCAGAAATCTACGACAAATATGATGCTAAGGCTGAAGAAGATCATATGGTCCTAATTGATCCGAGTATAAAAGGGAAGACAAGAGCAGATATGGGATTGAAAGAATTTACTATAACAGAAATCCGTTCAAACATAATGGGGATTCCAATCACCATTGGTTAAGAAATTATTGGAAGAGCTTGCAGAAGGAAGGTTGAAGGAGCTTTTCAATGGAATCTAAATAGCAAGACAAGCACCTGGATACTTGTTGTTCGTGATACTTTATTCCAAGTCAATAAGAAAGGAAAGTACAAGGACATGCAGAAGGAGCATAAAGTACTTCAGAAGCTGATGCAAGAATGTTTCTTACCCAAGGGTGGAGGGGTATATCTGTTGTCTCTAGAGCACAAAGGGTTTTTACACTTCCTTATCACATTTGAGAAGGTGAATCTACCAAGATACATCTTTCATCACATGTTATGGGCTCTGAAGGAAATCCAGGACAAACAAAGAGCTTATATTCCTTATGGAAGGTTGCTATCTGAGATATTCCATCAAGGAGGAATCTTGAAAGCTCTCAGATTGTCCAAATTGGTTACTGATAAGATTTTGGGCACAATGGTTGGCAAGTATAAATGGTACCACTCTGAAGCACATGTGCTTGGTAAATAAGGTTGTCAAGTTAGATTATGATCTGAAAGAGTCCTGGATTCAATCAAACAAAATGGATGATTTTCCTCCAATTTCAAAGGAAGATCCTCCTAAGGTACGAGCTGCATATGTATATGATCACTAAAAGACTACTGGAGAGATCATAAAGTTCAGTGACATCCCAGATACTATGTATGGTGCTCCTCTACCAGTTGCTTCTAAGAAGAGGAAGTCAAAGAAGAAAGCAACTTCAGAAGTTGTTGAAGATGAAGAAGCTTCTGAACCTCAGCCTAAGAAGGCTAAGAAGGAGAAAGTTGTTCAAGAAGTTGGTTCTCCTATGCCAACCATTCAAAATGAAGTTTAGGATTTAGGACCTGTTAAGATTCTAAACCAGAGAACTAGAGGTGGAAGTTCAACTGAATCTTCAAGAACTATTCCTCCTCAACCAAAGATTTAGAAGAAGAACAAGAAGAAGAACATTAGGAAACTAAAAGTATCAGATTATGTACTTCAAGAAGATGAGGAAATTGAAGTTGCTACTGATCTGGTCACTAGGGAAGTAAGAAGAAAGAGTTGACTATGTAATGCATGAACTTCAGAAACATTCCTTGGAAGCACATAAACAAGCTATGAATTCACTTCAAGACTGGTTCAAGAATGTCATTACTAGCGTGGAAGAAGTAAATGTCATGAGACATCAAGAAAAGGGAAAACTGTACATCTCAGACACACCCATCTACATAGATGCTTCAATCATAATCACTGCCTGTGTGCATTCTGAGAATCCTGATTTCAGATGGTTAACTAAGTTGAAAGTTAATACTGATGTTCCTATTCTTGAGAAACTAAAGAATGATTCTGAACAAGAAAAAGAAAACAAGGAGCTGAAGAAAGAACTGATGTATGCTGAAATTTAGAGGAAGATGATTTCTCAGCAAGAAGAAGCTAAGGTCAGAGAAGAAGCTCTTGTAAAGGGATACAATGATTTAAAGGAATCCATGGACAAGCAGTCAGAAAGGACAAACAACATGATGCAAGAAATGCTGGAAATGATGAAGAAACAAGTCAAGCTTTAGTTGCACACCTTTATTAGCTTGTTTACTTTATGTTTTGTCTATGTTTGTGCTTCTGAACTATATTGTTTTATTTTGTTTCTAACCATGCTTCTGATCTATTTTTTTGGTTGTTTTACTAGAATTGTCTCATCATGTTTTTCTCACTTCTTCTTTTTGTCTTTACTTTATCTTTTTGTTGATGACAAAAGGGGGAGTAGATGTAGTATTTATTTATAGGATCTGAGCCCCATTAATTTAATTCCTAACAAGTTAAATTAAGAGAACATTCTTCTCATCTCTTAGTCTAATGATTTAATGTGAGATTATTCTGAGTGTTATTACGCTTTTTCTTAATATGAATTTAATTAACTCGTATAGAACTTAGGGGGAGCTTACAAACCTCACCTTAAAGGACTATTAGACTCAGGGGGAGCTTAGAAACCTCACCTAGAAGTCAACTTGATAATTAGATTAACAACAATTGAACTTTTTAAATACTAGTGTTTGTCATCATCAAAAAAGGGGAGATTGTTGGAATAAAATGTGTTTAACATTACCCTTTGAGTTTTGATGATAACAAGGTATTAAAAATTGTCAATTAGATACGCTAATATTTGTTCAAGTATACATGACCATAACAAGGTACTGAAGAACAAATGAGAGCAATGGTATTTACAAAATGGAAGCTTCTGTTGCAAGGAAGCATATGAAGAAAAGAGGTTATGAAGACAAGAGGTTCTGAAGATCATCAGAAGCTAACATCATCAGAAGCACCTCCTGAGAAGCTGTTCACCAGAAGCTAACGTCATTAGAGGTTCTGAAGATCATCACGAGCTCAAGATCATTAGAAGCTGGAAGACTGGAAGCTTCAGAATTGTGTCCAATGCTGTTATTATCACATCTATCATTACAGAAGAATAGAAGCCTGAAGAAACAGTTAATTCAGAGGAATTGGAAGGCATTGGATGCTTACTCTTTGCAGAACGTTGGAAAAGAACAATAGTACAATTGTACAACCACTATCGCCACTACTCTGCTTTTTGTCTGCATTGTACAAGAACAACAGGTGTGACTACGCTGGTATTCCTCTATACATGGAATGGATTTGAAATTGTTCCATCATAGGATAATAACCAAATCAAGCAACAGATCATTGGTGATTTGAGTAATTTGAAGTTGTGCTTGAGTAGTTTGAAGTCTCTTGCTAGTTTTAGCAGTGACCAGTTGTAATCAGATATTAATTTGATTTTAGTGAACTCTCTTTGGAAGTGCAAGCGGGACAGGACTACTTCCAGTTTGCGGAAGGAACCTGTATAATTGCTTTGTGTCTTTCTTCTCTGTAACACCCAAGGCTGACGAGGGCGGGGAGTGGTCGCCGGTGCAGAAGGCACGACAATGTGCGGCTCCCAACAGCTTCTAGAGGAACCGAATCACATCGCAATGAGAGGGATCCTGAGGCTGTGTAGGTATGGGACTACATGGTTGAACGAAGGCTTATAAGAATTGTTTGGTACTACTTATATCAACAGGATGCATCTTCTTTTTGGTAGCCCATTCCATAAGAACTCCACAGTTAAGTGTGCTTGACTTGGAGTAGTCTTTGGATGGGTGATGTACCGGGAAGTTTCTCGGTAAGCGTGCGAGTGAGGACAAAACACGCTGAAAATACTCTCTCTCTCTTTGTTTTATCCGCTGCATTTAGATTCTGAATATCATTTCAGAAGTTGAACTTTATCAGGTTCTGAAGTGTGATTTCAGTTTTAGAGAAAAAGAAGAAAAAGCTAACACAATTCAATCCCCCCTTCCCCCGTGTTTTTCTCACCTTTAGAATTTGGGGTCAAGGGGGATCAAAAAAGGGGATTTTTGGATGAAAATTGAGTGAGTTCCCAAGAGGAACCCAAAATCTGGGTTCCCTTGTGCTGGTGAACTCCCTATATCGAGTTGCTCATTACAACAACTCATAATTTTGGCGTTTCGGGTACTCCGAGGCCGATCCGGACTGTCCAAACTAATTCTTTTGATGTACTTAAGTGTATTTAAGATTTCTAAACCATTGGACACATCAAATGAATTGGATTGAACTTTGTTTGGTGAATCGTATCAAACTTTTTGAAAAATTTTCAAGAACTCGAATTTTTCTGAAACTCGTTTTTCTCAAAGGAAAATGGTAGGAATAGAGTTGTTTACGGTAACCTTGATTTATAAAAATGTTTTGGATGATGATCATGAGCTTTAACATGGTTTTTCTTTGAAAGGTGGAATTCTTTTGGAAAACGGTAAAATGATATGAATTTAGGAGAATTTTGAAAATTGTTGGAATTTACCTATGATAGATGAAATTCCGGCAGGCTAGCTTTCAGATGTTTTATACGATGTTTCAACATCAGATACGAACAAAATGTCGAGTAAGATGTTTTAATATCGAGCTAGTAGAAAAAAGACAGATCAAGGCAAATATAACGAATGTTGAATTTCTAGCGCGTTAGTTAGAAGATGTTCGATGTGAAGTTCCAACACCAGAAACACAGAAAACAGATGTTGCGTTTAATGTTCCAACATCATGCTAACAAAAATAAAATGTGCAAGAAAATAAACGACAAGAAAGGAAAAGGCACAGAGAGTTTGTTAAACCATTTCGGCACAACTCACCTACATCTAGGGGCTACCAAGCCAGGAAGAAAATCCACTAGTGTAGTCCTTATTCTAAGTTTATCAGTAAACTCCTCGTTTACAACTCTAGACCTAGGACCTACCTATATTGATTTCAACCTAGGAACTCCTAGATCTGAGATCTCATCTCACTATCCTACAGTCAATCACAACCCATGTGATTATCATACTTAAACACAAACAAAAGATGAAGTTACCTTCAAACAAACTGATGAGCAAAACCGCAAGTGTACGGTTTTACCGAAGTAGTAAAAATAGAGTATCGTTCCGACAGGGAGTTATGAATTTAATTAACTTTTAACAATGATTAGAATGAAAGTTTTAAGAGTAAA